>JAESFN010000032.1_pt1 | contig 103466 bp, 100 predicted proteins | sample 9269411 | NCBI WGS metagenome assembly JAESFN01 (sample SAMN14505399, study PRJNA617100) | algae metagenome | isolation source: Iphinoe sp. HA4291-MV1 and co-occurring heterotrophs from trail next to... | place: USA: Maunawili Falls, Hawaii | collected 2009-07-25
GTTGGGCCCGAGCACACCGACGCGGGCACCTGCCGGCACGGAGATGGTGAAATCGCGAAGTGCCTCGATGCCATCGAAGCGGACGCCGAGGCCGTCAATCTCCAGCATGGCGACGCCTCCGCAAGGCCTGCCGAATGCGACTGACGGTGACCTCGTCGAGCAGTCCCCGCGGCCTGAAGATCAGCAACACCGCGACGAGACCCCCAAAGACGATCATACGATAGCCTCTGAAGACGCGCGTCGACTCGAGTAGCCCGACGTCGATGAGAACGCCGACCAGCGGTCCGAGCGCCGTGCCGAGACCGCCGATCAGGCCATACGCGAGGGAGTGCACGCCGAGCATGATGTCGAAGCTGCGCGGCTCGACATAGGTGAGCAGATGCGCGTAGAGCCCACCGCCGAGGCCAGCAACCGCGCCTGCGGAGAGCGCGGCGGCCATGCGGACGCGCATCACGTCAATGCCCTGGACCTCCGCGAGCAGCGGATCCTCGCCGACTTGGCGCAGCATCCGGCCACCGCGCGTGCGTTCGACGATGAAAAGGGCAGCGAGCACCGCGACGAGCAGCGCACAGACGATGAGGCAGGTCTGAAAGGGCGAGACATCATTGACGAAGAAATAGCGAATGTCGCGGAAGCCATCGATTCCGTCAGGTCCAGTCTCGACGCCGTTGATTTCGCGGCGATAGACGAAGAGCTCGGCCGCGATGCGCATAATCTCGGCGAATGCGAGAGACGCCATGGCAAAATAGATTCCGCTCAGGCGAAGCGTCGCGAGCCCGACGAGCCCCGCAGCAGCGGCGGCTGAAAGAGCGCCGAGCAGAAGCGCGCCCGAGATCGGCCAGCTCCACATGACGGTCGCGATGCCAGCCGTATAGGCGCCGATACCGAAGTAAGCCTGCTGACCGAAGGAGATCTGGCCCGAGAGCAGCAGAATGTAGGCCGAGAGCGCGACGAACGAGATCATGCCGATGTTGCTGAGGACCGTGATCAGGAAGCCGTCCATGGCTCGAGCCTCTCAGCGCCTCACACGCGCCTGCCGACCGCCATCGTGCGGTCGAGTGCCTTCGCGCCCATCAAGCCGCCGGGCCAGAAAGCGAGGATCGCGAACAGCAGTCCCCAGGCGACCATGTCGCGCACCTGCGGCCCGAGAAACCACTGCGCGTGCGCCTCGAGAACGCCGAGCAGCAGCCCGCCGGCAATGGCGCCCTTCACCGAGCCGAGCCCCCCGAGCATCATCGCGACGAGCCCCTTGGTGGTCGCCCACATGCCCATCATGGCGGTCACTTGGGCGTCCGTGGCTGCAATGAGAAAGCCTGCAACGCCCCCAATCGCGGAAGCCAGCACGAACGTTAGCATCATGATGCGCTCGACATGAATGCCGACGATAGCCGCCGCCCGAGGTTGGTCGATCACCGCGCGAACGGCGAGGCCGAGCTTCGTCCGCGCGAGCAGGTAGGTTACGGCCAGGGCGAGGAGCAATGTCGCGCCGAGCATGACGAGGTGATCGGCGCGCAGCATGAGCGGTCCGATCTCCAACGGCGGGGCTGCAATCAGCGCCGGGAACGGGTTCATGTGCCGAGGCAGCAGCTGCATGGCTGCTTCCTCGATCTGCATCCAAATCGCGAAGCTCGCGACCATCGAGGCCGTGCGGGCGGCTTCGCCGAAGGGGCGAAAGCACAGCCGCTCGACATAGAGACCGACCAGCGACGCGCCAACAATGACGATAACGAGGACGAGCAGCGTCGGCGCGCCGAATGAAATGAAGGCAGCCGTGCCGAGGTATGTACCTGCCAGGATCGTCGGTCCATAGGCCAGATTGAGCCGACGCATGACGCCGAAGATGAGAGTGAAGCCGATCGCGAGCAGCGCGTAGGAGGAGCCGACCATCAGCCCATCGAGTGTATTCTGGGCGAGATCGACGGCTGCCATGTCATCCCGTCTTGTGGTCAGAAGCCTGGCGGCTGGTGCCGAGATAGGCACGCTGAATCACTTCGTCCTCCGCGAGCTTACCGGGCTCGCCCGAGAACGTCACGCGCCCCTGCTCCATGAGGTAGAAGTGATGGGCGACCTTGAGCGCCATGTGCACGTTCTGCTCGACCAGGAAGATCGTCACGCCGTCCTTGTTGAGCTCCGCGACAATACGGAAGATCTCTTCAACGATGAGTGGCGCTAGTCCGAGAGACGGCTCGTCCATCAGCAGGATCCGCGGCCGGCTCATGAGCGCGCGGGCGACTGCCAGCATCTGCTGCTCGCCGCCCGAGAGGGTGCCTGCGAGCTGCGTGTACCTCTCCTTGAGGCGAGGAAAGCGGGCGTACATGCGCTCGATGTCGGCGGCGACCTCTGCGGTGTCGCGACGCTGATAGGCGCCCGCCTCGAGATTCTCGGCGACCGTCATCTGCGGGAAGACGAGGCGGTTCTCCGGCACGAGGGCGAGGCCTCGCGCCACGATCGCGGATGGTGATTGGCCGGTGATGTCGACGCCGCCGAGCCGGATGTTGCCGCGGCGAGGCTTCAGGACGCCCGCGATCGAATACATCAGCGTGGTCTTGCCAGCACCGTTCGGGCCGAGCAGGCATGTAATGCGCCCCTCGGCGGCGGCGAGGCTGACGCCCTTGAGCGCCTCGATCTTGCCGTAGGCGGTGACGATGTCCTGAACGTCGAGCATCAGCCTAGTGTCCCGATTCCGAAGTTCGCCAGACCTCGATGCTAGTATCCCGAGCGAACTTCGGAATCAAAAGGGACACTAGTATCCTAGAGTTGCTCGTGTGATTCAGAGCGAGAAATTCGCTCGATACCGTGCGGCTTGATCTGGCGAATTTCTCGATCATCACACGAGCGCCTCTCCTGAAGTCTCAATCCGCCGTGCCGAGGTAGGCCTCGCGGACGGCGGGATGGGCCTGGACCTCGGCCGGTGTGCCTTCTGCGATCTTCTGGCCGAAGTTGAGCACTGCGATGCGATCCGCGATCGCCATGATCAGCTCCATATGGTGCTCGATCAGCAGGACAGTGATGCCACTGTCGCGGATCTGGCGGATGCGATCGTCGAGCGCGCCGATTTCCTCCGGGTTCATTCCGGCCGCAGGCTCGTCGAGCAGCAGCAGCTTCGGCTCCGCAGCCATGGCGCGGGCAAGCTCGAGGCGGCGCTGCTCGCCGAAGGCGAGATTTGCCGCGAGCTCATCGGCCTTGTCGGCGAGACCCGAGAACTCGAGGGCGCGGGTGATGCGCGCACGCGCACCCCGCTCGCCGCCGAGCCAGCGCGAGATAAAGCTCGTGCGCTCGCGCTGCGCGCGCGCGTTCTCCGCCACCCACAAATTCTGCCAGACCGTAAGCTGGCCGAACAGACGGATGTTCTGGAATGTGCGGGCAATGCCGCTGCTGAGCCGCACGTGCGTCGGGAGGCCGGTGATTTCTTCGCCGGCGAACTTGATGCTGCCGTGGGTCGAGGCGAGCAGGCCCGTGATCATGTTCACGGTCGTGCTCTTGCCGGACCCGTTCGGTCCAATGAGGCCGAAGATCTGGCCCGGCTCGATCTTGAGATTGAGGCTGTCGACGGCGCGCACGCCGCCGAAGTGCTTAGAGAGGTTTTGGAGCTCGAGCACGGCTCACCCCTCCTTTCTACCGAAGAGGCGACGTAACGTGGCCATTGTCCGCGCGTCGAGCAGCCCGCTCGGTCGGATGTTCATAACGAGCACAATGAGCGCGCCGAACAGGAGATTGCGCCAGTCACCGAGAAAACGCAGCCCTTCGACGAGAAAGCCCTGGATGAAAATCACGGCGGCAACCGTGCCGAATACGCTCGAGAGCCCGCCGAGAATTGGATAGGCAATGGCAAAAGTCGCAAGGAGGATGGTGAAGTTCGATTGCTCGATGTGAGTTGTGTAGTGCGCGTAGAGGCCGCCCGCGAGGCCGGCAATGGCGCCACCAGCCGTCATGGCGGACACTTTGACGGCCGTGAGGTTGATGCCGCAGCTCTGCGCCGCGATCTCGTCCTCGCCGACCGCGCGCAGCACGGCGCCGGCGCGCGAACGGTCCATCCACCACAGCGCTGCCATCACGAGTGCCACGACACTCCAGATGAAGATGGCCACATGCAGTGTCGTCCATCCGTTCTCGGGGAAGTAACGGATCTGCCGGAAGCCTTCGCCGCCAAGCGGGCCGACTTGAATGGAGCCGCGCGCGATCTGGTAGTCGAAGTTGAAGAAGAAGAGCCTCACGATTTCGGTGAAAGCAATCGTCGCAACGACCAGCATGAGGCCGTGAACGCGGAGCGCAGGGAAACCGACGAGGCACGCCATGGTCCCCGCGACCAGGGCGCCGGCAATCAGCGCGCCGACCAGTGGCCAGCCTGCGAGAACCGTGAACATGGCCGCGGTATATGCGCCGATCGCCATGAACCCTGCCTGCGCGAGCGAGACCTGCCCGGTCTGCAGGACGACGTAGGCAGAAAGACCGAGCAGCGTGTGCACGCCCATGATCTGGAGGAGGCCGAGATAGAAATCCATGACTGCTCAGCCTCAATCGCGCTTCACGGTACTGGAGAAAATGCCGCCCGGACGGAAGACGAGGAAAACGAACAGCAGAAGCATGACGTAGATGTCGCGCTCAGTTACACCGCGGAAGTACTGGAAGACGTTCTCGGCCATGCCCACCATGAGACCCGCGATGATCGCGCCGGGGATGCTTCCGAGACCGCCGATGACCGTCACGATCAGGCCCTTGATGGTCAACGGCACGACCAGGAGCGGTGACAGGAGGCCGACTGCCGAGCCGATGAGCGCGCCCGCGAACCCGCCGAGCATTCCGGTGACGATGAACGTCAGTGCGTTGATGTGGTCGAGACGAATGCCGACGAGCTGAGCCGCTATCGGCTGCTGCGAGACGGCGCGTGTCGCTATGCCGAGCTTGGTCCGATAGAGCAGGTAGAGCAGCACGACCATGGCCAGCAGTGCGCAGGCGAATACGAAGACGAGGTCGCCGCGGATCATGAACTCGCCAAAGTCCATAATGCCGCGGACGACGACGGGATAGTTCTGCGGCATCCCGTCGGTCGTGTGGACGATGATCTCGTCGACGAGAAGAAACATGCCGACGGTCGACATCAGGGTCGCGAGCGGGTTCGACAGCGGAATGAAGCGGAAGCAGAGCCAGTAGATGATGAGGCCGAACAGACCGCCTGCGAGCGCCGCGATGAGCAACGATGCCCACGCCGGCCCGCCGATGAGCGCGATCACGCGCAGGGCCGCGTAGGCGCCGCCGACGGACGCGGCCGCGTACGCCATGTTGATCTTGTGCATCACGCCGAAGACCAGCGTGAACCCGATGCCGATTAGGGCGTAGGTAGCACCGAACAGTAGTCCATCGACAATCGACTGGACGAGATCGACAATCAGCATGATCTCTGCGGGGTGTGAGAATGGGAAGCCGGCGCCCTAGGACTTAGTGGCGCCGGCTGAGGAAATCGAACGAAAGCGTTCACTTCGACGGGTTGTGCAGCACTTCCCACTTGCCGCCCTTGGCGTGCACGAAGAGGAAGGGCTTCACGGCTTCGCCCTCAGACGTCCGCTTGGAGATGCCGATCAGACCCTTGGTCTCGGTCAGTTTGGAGAGGCCATTGCGGATCTTCGCGCGGTCGGCCTGCACGGTGTCCGCCTTGGCCATCACACCTTCGCTCTCGATCACGTCCCTGAGGATGGCGACGATCTCGTAGGCTGCGCCCGAGTGAAGGTCGAGGCTCCCGTTGAACTTCGCGGCACGATCGGCAGCGGCCTGGGCTTCCGGCGTGACGGGCGCAAAGCTCGTCGGGATGATGATGGCCTCGGCCTCAGCCGAGCAGCCCTGCAGCGTCTCGAGGCTCGACGACGAGGTGAGCCCGATCACCAGCTTCGGCTTCACGCCTTGGCGCCCCATCTCCTTCAGCATGCCGCAGGTGGTGAAGGGGTGCGCGGAGATGGCGATGATGTCGGCATTGGCGCGGCGTGCTTCACGAGCCTGATTGGTGAAGTTCGTGTCGGCCAGAAGCCACTTCGCCTCGCCTTTGACCTCAAAGCCTTCCTTCGCAGCCACTTCCTTCATCACCGCGTACCAGGTCGCGCGCGAGTGAGCGAAGTCCTCCTCGACGCCGCCGAAGATCGACTTCAGCTCGGGCCGCGTCTTCTTCAGCCACTGGAAGAGCGATGCATACATCGCGCCCTCGTCGGGCACATTGCGGAAGGCCCATTCGGAGATCTTTGCAAGGCCGCCCTTGATGGCGACGTCCGTGAAGATCGGGAACTGCAGGCCGCTGTCGCCTGCATCACCCACCTTCTTCTGAAGGACGCCGAAGAGTGGCTCGGCAACGTTTGAGCAGGTCGGTCCGATGCCGACGAGCGAGGACGTGGAGGCGATGCGCCGGGTGACCGAGATGCCTTCCTCGGCATTGCAGCGATCATCGAAGTAGTCGATGACGATCTTGCCCTTTGTGCCGTCGCCGAGCTTGACGCCACCCGCCTTGTTGATCTCGTCAGCCGCTGCCTCGAGCGCCGCCTTCGAGTTGACGCCGAACGAGCGCACGACGCCGGACATGGCGCCGAAGCCCGAAAGCCTTATCTCGCGCTCCTGGGCCGTGGCGGGAATTGCGCTGGAGATGGCCATCGACGTTACGAAGGCCGAAGCCGCAAGCAGACGTGAAATCGTCATGTTAGGAACCTCCCTGCAGTCCATATGCGTGGCGGGTCGTTCTTTTGCATTTTGTAATGCAGCGCCCTTGCCGGCCACCGTGAATGGCCGCCCATGACCAGCATTCAGGCCCCGGCCATACAAGAAGTCAAGACGGCTCGGCCCCACTGCAAAGAATATTATCTGTCAACGGGGCGAGCATCGGAACCCGCTGCCGGAGTTGCGTGCGAAGATCAAAGTCACGCTCACGCTGGAGCGGGCATCGAAGATGTGCCGCTCGGCGTTGGGCTCATTGCTCCGATTCGTCCTGGGTGTCGGCTGAATTGAAGTTTGAGGCTGCGGCTGCTACTGCACCAAAGCCTCGTTTCTGAGCGCGCCCCACCGGAGTGAGAAGCCATGACGATCCGCCGCAAGAGCCCCGAGGAGCTGCGCTCCTACCGCTGGTTCGGTCCCGACGACCTCCGCGCTTTCGGCCATCGCTCGCGGGCCATGCAGATGGGCTATGGCCCGGAGGACTGGCGCGGCAAGCCGATCATCGCGATAATCAATACGTGGTCTGATCTCAATCAGTGCCACGCCCACTTCAAGCAGCGCGTCGAGGATGTGAAGCGCGGCGTTCTGCAGGCGGGCGGCTTTCCCATGGAGCTGCCGGCGATCTCGCTGTCCGAGCCGATCGTCAAGCCGACGACCATGCTCTACCGCAACTTTCTCGCCATGGAGACGGAAGAGCTGATCCGTTCGCATCCCGTCGATGGTGTCGTGCTCATGGGCGGCTGCGACAAGACCACGCCGGGGCTACTCATGGGAGCGACCAGCGCGGGTCTTCCGGCGATCTTCGTTCCGGCGGGGCCTATGCTGCGCGGGAACTGGCACGGCAAGGTGCTGGGCTCTGGTTCCGATAGCTGGAAATATTGGGACGAGCGGCGCGCCGGCACGATCACCGAGAAGGACTGGCTCGACATCGAGGCCGGCATCGCGCGCAGCCACGGTACCTGTATGACCATGGGTACGGCGAGCACGATGACGGCGATCGCCGAAGCGATCGGCATGACGCTGCCGGGCGCGTCGTCCATTCCCGCGCCGGACGCAAATCACATGCGCATGGGTGCAGCGTCGGGTCGGCGTATTGTCGACATGGTCTGGGAGGATCTCACGCCCGACCGCATCCAGACGCGTGACGCCTTCGAGAATGCCGTTACCGTCGCCATGGCCATGGGCTGTTCGACCAATGCCGTGATCCACGTGATCGCCATGGCACGACGCGCCAAGGCGGCAGTCGGTCTCGAGGATTTCGACAGGCTCAGCCGCCAAGTGCCGGTGATCGCCAACGTGCGCCCGAGCGGCAAGACGTATCTCATGGAGGACTTCTACTATGCGGGCGGCATCCTTGGGCTTATGGGGCGCCTCAAGGGGCACCTCCACCTCGATGCGCTGACCGTCGGTGGCACGACAGTGGCCGACAACATTGCCGACGCCAAAGTGTTCAACGACGACGTCATCCGGCCGCTCGACAATCCAATCTATGCCGAGGGTGCGTTGGCGCTGCTGAAGGGCAACCTCGCCCCCGATGGCTGTGTGATCAAGCCATCAGCGTGCGAGCCACGTCTTCTGAAGCACACCGGCCCCGCGATCGTCTTCGACGACTATCCGTCCATGAAGAAGGCCGTCGACCGCGAGGACCTCGACGTCACGGCCGATCACGTGATGGTGTTGCGCAATGCCGGCCCGCACGGTGGTCCGGGCATGCCCGAGTGGGGGATGCTGCCCATCCCGACCAAACTCGTGAAGCAGGGCGTGCGCGACATGATCCGCATTTCGGATGCGCGCATGTCCGGCACGAGCTACGGCGCCTGCGTGCTGCATGTGTCGCCCGAGTCCTTCATCGGCGGACCTCTCGCACTCGTGCGCACCGGCGACATGATTGAGCTGGACGTATCCGCGCGCACGATCAACATGAAGGTCTCGGATGCGGAACTTGCGCGCCGTCGTGCAGAGCTTCCCGAGCGCAAGCCACGCTACGAGCGCGGCTTTGGCTGGATGTTCACGAAGCACGTCCGCCAGGCGCACGAGGGGTGCGACTTCGACTTCCTGGAGACGGATCACGGTGCGCCCGTGCCGGAGCCGGAGATCTACTAAGGCTCAGCTAGGCCATGTGCGCCATGATGGCCTTCGCCACCGCGTCGGGCTGATCCAGTTCGGCGAGGTGGCCGGCGCCGGAGATCGTCGTGATCTTCGCTCCGCCGGGAATCGCCTTCGCGATCTTGTCCGCGTATGAGCGCGGCATCACGCGGTCGGCCTCGCCCCAGATCAGGAATGTCGGCGCTGAGATCAGCGGCAGGCGACGCTCGAGTTTCGTATTGCCCAGAGGCCAGAAGATGCGCGCCGCCGCCTCTGCAGCGCGGGTCTGCTCGATGGGCCACTCGACAGAGTTGGCGCCAGCGGGCATGGCCTTCATGTCTTTGTAAGTCTCGCCATTGGCGCACAGCAGGCCGGGAACGTCGTCGGCGCGCTGCGCCCATACGTCCGTCGCCGGGTCTTTCTCATCAAAGAGACCAAACGGCGCGATCATTGCGATACGTCGCACGCTCTGCGGCCAGAGCGCCGCCATCTCCGCGACGAACGAACCGCCGACCGAGCTGCCGACGAGGTCTGCGCCATCGAGGCCGGCTTTCTCGAGCAGGGTCCGTGTCGCGACCAGCCAGTCGAGATGCGTGTCGAGGACGTTGTGCCCAGTTGCGCCGGGAAATCCCGGCATGGACGGCACGATCACTGTGCGGGTTTCGGCAAGCCGATCAAGGAACGGAATCCAACGCGGCAGGCCGCCGAAGCCGGCGAGAAAGCCGATCTTCGGGCCGCTGCCCTTGGTCCACACGCGGCAGGGATGGCCGTTGACGTCGACGGTGGTGGTCGCGGACTCGCTCAATGGACGCTCTCCCCTGGTCGTTCGTTTCTTGTGGTCTGCACTTTGCTCATTCGGCAGCGGCAGGTGCCGATCCGGCGAAGGCCGGTAGCGTGGCGCGCTCCGCGACGCGCAGCGGCTTCGGCCACCACTTGTTTTCCCACTCGGCGAAGAGGGGCCTCAGGCGCGGCATGACCTTCTCGGCGAAGAGGCGGGTATTGTACTTGGTGAGGTCCTTCGACATGTTGCCGAACTGCATGAGCAGCATGAGCTGGCCAATGTTGAGGGTCTTGGCGAGCTCCATGAGCTGCTCGGTCACGTCGTCCGGCGAGCCGACGATGACATAGCCGTTGTCGACGATGCCCTTCATGTCGCGCGCGAGCATCTGCATCTTCATGGCCGATGGCTGCTGAGCGTTCGGCCCAGCCTTGGAGGCTTCCGCCGCCATCTTCACTTGGCTCTCCAACCCCGCGCGCTGCGTCGCCTCTGTCGTGTAGCCGGGCGGTGAGGCAAAGCGCGGATCGACGTGCAGACAGCGACCGTAGAAGTATTCGGCAGGCTCCGAGTATAGGTCCATGGCCTGCTGACGGCTCTCGGCGACGCCGACGACCTGCGCAAAGCCCGCGCGGTAAGGATTGCGGTCCTTGCCGAGCCGATCCATCTCGGCCCAGAAGCCCTTCATGACCGTCTGGGCCATCTTGTAGCCATAGTAGGAGAGGTAGCAGAACACGTAATCGCGTTCGGCCGCCCACCGCCACGTCTCGACGGAGCCGGCGCCCGGAATCCAGATCGGCGGATGCGGCTCCTGGATGGGCCGCGGCCAGATGTTGACGTAGCGCTGCTGATTGAAGCGGCCGTTGAAAGCGAACGTGTCCTTCTCCTGCCACGCACGCATCACCAGATCATGCGCCTCGTTGTAGCGCTCGCGGAGCTGGCTCGGGTTCGCGCCATAGGCATAAGTCGTGTCCATGGGCGTGCCCACCGGGAAGCCCGCGATCAGTCGACCGCCGGAGATGCAGTCGATCATCGCGAATTCTTCTGCGACCCGCGTCGGCGGATTGTAGAGCGCCAGACTGTTGCCCATCACGCAGATCGCCGTATCGGTCGTGCGCCGCGCGAGCGCTGTCGCGATCAGGTTCGGTGAGGGCATGAGGCCGTAGCCGTTCGAGTGGTGCTCGTTGCAGCAGATGGCGTCGTAGCCGCACTCCGCTGCATACTCGAGCTCGTCGAGGAAGTCGTTGTACATGTGATGGGCGCGCTTGGGGTCGAACAGCGATGAATGGATGTCGACCCACACCGAGGGATGCTTCTCCTTGAAGTCCTCGGGGAGCTCCGTATAGGGCATCAGGTGGAACCAGAGCATCTTCATGGTGGCGCGCTCCCTGCTGGCGGTGTCTTACCGCTCGCGTTCATTCTCGCTTGTTGCAGAAAGTTTGTGGGAACTCCGCGCACGGCGCAAGTCCTTCGGACGGCGTGTGCCATTGGCGGCGATTGAATAGCACTACGAGGCCAGCCTCGGGGCAAGGTTCTCGGTCAGATAACGCTCGATCTCGCGGCTCGCCCGAAAGGTCAGGATCTCGGCTTTGAAATTGCCGAGCTTTGCCACAAGCCCTGGACGGCGATTGTGTGGATAGTTCCACACATACTTCAGGAATTCCCAATCAAACCGTTCAGGACATCCTTCCGCGAGGTCGGGGCGCGTGCGGCCGTAGGTCGTGATGATACGTTTCAGCACGCGCATGATGCAAAGCCAGCGTGGCAAATCCAGGAAGAAGACCGTGTCCGCGTCCCGCAATCGCATGTCGAGCGTGCCGCCGTAGTCGCCATCCATGATCCAGCGCTGCTGCGCGAGAAGTCGCTTGATTGTCTCGTGCCAAGCGTCCGCGTCGGGCTCGGTCCAGCCCGTCTGCCAGTAGTGCTGGTCCAGGTGCACGAGAGGCAGCCCTGATCGCGCCGCGAGCTGTCGCGCGAAGGTGGATTTCCCAGCCCCCGGGCTGCCGAGTATCAGCACGCGTTCCATGGATGCAATCAACCGTTGGCTTGAGCCCTGCTCTTGCTGCCTACTCAGCCGCGGCAGGACGGAACGCCGGAAGTGCGGCGCGCGCGGACTTCTCCATGGGCTTCGGCCACCATTTGTCCTCCCACTCCGAGAATAGCGGCTTCAGCTTCGGCATGACCTGCTCGGCGAAGAGCTTCGTATTGTACTTCGTCAGCTCCTTGGACATGTTGCCGTACTGGAGGAGCAGCATGAAGTGTCCAACGTTGAGCGTCTTGGCGACGTATTCGAGCTGCTCCGCTACGTCCTTTGGCGAGCCGACCACCACATAGCCGCGCTCGACGATGTCCTCCATCTCGCGCGCGACCATGTTGAAGCGCGTGCCGGCCGTCGTGCCCGTGGTGACGCCGGCGAGTTGGTCCTTCGGCTTGTTGTGGCCGGGCTGACCTCCTTCAGATTGCGCGCGAGCGGCCTCGTCGGCGGCCCGCTTGACCTGACTTTCAAGCCCAGCCCGCAAGGTCGCCTCGGTATTGTAGCCGGGCGGCGAGGCAAAGCGCGGATCGACGTGCAGGCAGCGGCCGTAGAAGTACTCGGCGGCCTCGGCATAGCGCTCCATGGCTTCCGAGCGGCTTTCGGCGACGCCGACGAATTGGAGGAAGCCCGCGCGATAGGGATTGCGGTCCTTGCCGAGGCGGTCCATCTCGTCCCAGAAGCCCTGCATGGTCGCCTGCCCGGCTTTATAGCCGTAGTAGGAGAGATAGCAGTAGACGTAGTCCATCTCCGCGCACCACCGCCATGTCTCGACGGATCCGCCGCCCGGGATCCATACAGGCGGATGCGGCTGCTGGATGGGCCGCGGCCAGATGTTGACGTAGCGCTGCTGATTGAAGCGGCCGTTGAAGGCAAACGTCTCTTTCTCCTGCCATGCGCGCATCACGAGGTCATGCGCTTCGAGATAGCGTTCGCGCAGCATGGAGGGGTTCTGGCCGTAGGCGAATGTCGTGTCCATGGGCGTGCCGACCGGGAAGCCGGCGATTAGTCGGCCACCCGAGATGCAGTCGATCATCGCGAATTCTTCGGCGACCCGCGTCGGCGGATTGTAGAGCCCGAGGCTGTTGCCCATGACGCAGATCGCGGTGTCCGTAGTCCGCCGCGCGAGCGCCGTCGCAATGAGATTCGGCGAGGGCATGAGGCCGTAGCCGTTCGAGTGGTGCTCGTTGCAACAGATGGCATCGAAGCCGCAGTCCGCCGCGAACTCCATCTCGTCCATGAAGTCATTGTACATGTGGTGGGCGCGCTTGGGGTCGAACAGCGAGGAATGGATGTCGACCCACACCGAGGGATGCTTCTCCCGGAAATCGTCGGGGAGCTCGGTGTATGGCATGAGGTGAAACCACATCAGCTTCATGGGGGGCGCTCCTAAGGGGCAATGTCGTTAATGGACGTTCTTTGCGTCTCCTTGCTCGGCGGCATGGGCTGCCACTCGTCGAATGTTGCCAACTGTGGCCGGTAAGGTCTGTGCAGGTGTCCGGACAGAGTGAGTTAATCGCTCCTCAGACACAAGTCCCGACCGCGAGAGTCGGCCTTTCTCCGCCTGTTCGCGCGCTCCACAGCACAAAGGGATCAGCTGCCCTGCGGCTCATGCAACTGTCACCGGCTAAGCTTCGGGTCCGGCTTGACAGGTGCCTAAAAATCGCCCTTCTCTAATCCCGTTTCTGCGTCGAGTTGTCGCCTGCGGCCGGGGTGACACGATCCGCTCGGGCAGGTCCCTCAAATTTCGATCGTTCGGCCAATCTCAGGAGATGCAACATACGCCGTCCAATGCGCGCAGGTCCGGAGCGCGAGCCGTCCGGCCCCAGAACAAATGATGCCATCCGCACGCGAACAGTTCGCCTTATTAATGCGGACGGTGACAACGTGGGTGTCGTTGAGACACTCGAAGCCCTGCGGCAGGCCCAAGAGGCCGGGCTCGACCTCGTAGAGGTATCGCCCGACGCTGACCCGCCGGTGGCCAAGATCCTGGACTTTGGCAAGTACAAGTTCCAGGAGCAGAAGAAGCAGGCCGAGGCCCGCAAAAAGCAGAAAATCGTCGAGATCAAAGAGATCAAGATGCGTCCTAGCATCGATGATCACGACTACGACGTGAAAATGCGCGCCATCAAGCGCTTCTTCGACGACGGCGACAAGGTCAAGGTGACCCTGCGGTTTCGTGGCCGCGAGATGGCCCACCAGCAGCTCGGCATGGCCGTGCTTCAGCGGGTGAAGGCCGAGGTCCAGGAAATCAGCAAGGTCGAATCTGAGCCGCGCCTCGAGGGCCGCCAGATGGTGATGGTGCTCGCGCCAAAATAGCTGGGCGCCGCAGGCTGTCGCGCCACCTGGGGTCGGCGGTCATCAAGAGGCAGGCCGGGCGGTACCCGGATGGGGCCGCCGCCTGCCCGCGCGGTTGAAATTCCCACGAAATCGTTCCATGAGTGGCGCCGCCGGCAGACCCCGGCGGCCGCGCCTCATTGCGAGACCCGTTCATGAAATTCACATTCAACTGGCTCCGGGACCACCTGGACACGACCACGCCACTCGACGAGATCGTCGACCGCCTGTCGATCATCGGCCTCGAGGTCGAAGGCGTCGAGGAGCCGGCGAAGGCGCTGAGCCCGTTCGTCATCGCGCGCGTGGTCGATGCCAAGCCCCATCCCAATGCGGATAAGCTCCGCGTCTGCCAGGTCGATACCGGTTCGGGCGTCGTCGAGGTCGTCTGCGGGGCGCCCAATGCGCGCACCGGCATGATCGGCGTATTCGCGCCGCTCGGCAGCTACATCCCCGGTACGGGCATTACGCTCGACAAGCGCCCCGTGCGTGGCGTCGTCTCCAACGGCATGCTCGTCTCTGAGCGCGAGCTCGAGCTTTCCGAGGACCACGAGGGCATCATCGACCTCGGCGAGGCCTACGCGAAGGACGTCGGTAAACGATATGTCGACCTCATGGGCCTCGATGATCCCGTCATCGAGGTCAAGCTTACGCCGAACCGGCCGGACTGCACGGGCGTGCGCGGCATTGCGCGCGATATCGCCGCCTGCGGTCTCGGTAAACTCAAGCCGGAGCTGCCGACGCCCGGCGTCGAGGGCAAGTACGAGTGCCCGATCGACATCTTGCTGGAGTTCCCGCCCGAGTTGGCGCACGCGTGCCCGGTATTCGCCGGCCGCTATATCCGCGGCATCAAGAATGGCCATTCGCCCGCTTGGGTGCAGCAGCGCCTGAAGGCGATCGGGCTCAGGCCGATCAACGCCGTCGTCGACGTGACGAACTACGTCAGCATCGACCGCGGTCGTCCGCTGCACGTCTATGACGCCGATCGCGTAATCGGCGCGATCCGAGCGCGCAATGGCCGCAACGGCGAGCGCTTCCTGGGTCTCGATGGCAAGGAGCACCATGTCGAGGACGGCATGTGCGTGATTGCGGACACGCAGCACGTGCTCGGCTTCGGCGGCATCATGGGTGGTGAGGAGACGGGCTCCACGCACGAGACGACGAATGTGCTCATCGAGTGCGCCTACTTCGATCCGCTGCTGACCGCAGCAACGGGCCGCAAGGCCGGCCTGCAGACGGATGCGCGCTATCGCTTCGAGCGCGGCGTCGATCCGGCATTCATCAAGGGCGGCCTCGATCTCGGCACGCGCCTCATGCTGGATTTCGCGGGTGGCGAGCCATCGCGCGCGAAGATCGCCGGCAAGGAGCCCGTGAAGAAGACGGTCATCTCGTTTGCATTCTCGCGCGTGAAGAAGCTCGCAGGCCTCGATATCAAGCCGGCCGAGGCAAGGAAAACGCTCGATGCGCTGGGTTTTGCCGTGGAGGGCCCCAGCGATGCCGTCAAAGTGACGGTGCCGACGTGGCGCCCTGATGTCCATGGCGCGGCCGATATCGTCGAGGAGATCGCGCGCATTGCGGGCCTCGACAAGGTGCCGCCGGCGGCCATGCCGCGCCAGCACGGCGTCACGCGCTCGGTGTTGACGGAGGTGCAGCGCCGGGCCCGCCGTGCGCGCCGTGTGCTCGCGACGCGCGGTTTTGTCGAGGCCATTACGTGGTCGTTCACGCCGCGCTCCTGGGCCGAGCATTTCGGCGGCGGCAGCGATGCGCTGGAGCTTGCGAATCCCATCTCGACCGAGATGAGCTCCATGCGCCCGAGCCTGCTTCCGGGCCTGCTGTCAGCGGCGCAACGCAATCGCAATCGCGGCTTTGCCGATGTGGCGCTCTTCGAGGTCGGGCAGGCCTACAAGGGCGACAAGCCGGAGGACCAGCTTCTGCTCGCGTCCGGTGTGCGGGTCGGCGCGGCTCAGCTCATGGGGCATGGCCGCCACTGGGATGGCGCAGCGAAGCCTGCGGACGTGTTCGACGTGAAGGCGGATGCGGCGGCATTGCTGGCTGCGCTCGGCATTGATCCGACGCGCGCGCAGATCACGCGCGATGCTCCGGCGTGGTTCCACCCGGGCCGCTCCGGCACGCTGCGGCTCGGGCCGAAGGTCGTGCTCGCTTATTTCGGCGAGATTCATCCGGCGACACTCAAGACGCTAGATGTGACGGGGCCGGCCTCGGCTTTCGAGGTGTTCGTCAGCGCGCTTCCGGCCGAGAAACGGAAGTCCCGCGCGCGGTCGCCGCTCACGGCTGCGGATCTGCTGCCGGTAACGCGCGACTTCGCCTTCCTGCTCGATCGGGATGTGGCGGCGGGCGATGTCGTCCGGGCGGCGTCAGCGGCCGACAAGGCGCTCATCTCGAACGTGCGCGTCTTCGATCTTTTCGAGGGCGACGCTCTCGGTGCCGGCAAGAAGTCGCTTGGCCTCGAGGTGACGCTCTCACCGACCGAGAAGACGCTCACCGACGCCGAAATCGACGCCGTTTCCAAGAAGGTGATCGCCGAGGTTAAGCGGGCGACCGGCGGAGATGTTCGGGGCTGATCGGTGCGGTCTGCGTGCCCTGCACGTTGCGCCGATCAAGATTGTCATAAAACTGTCATGTAGGGGTTGCGTCCCGGGGCGGATGGGACCAAATTCCCGTGCTTGATCTGCAACTTGGTGCGGCCCGCCGCGGCCAAGGGTCGGAGGCACGGGAATGTCCGCCACCTTCGTACTTCTCCAGCTTGCCGGCTTCGTTGCCCTGCTCCTGTGGGGCATGCGCATGGTGCACACGGGCGTGGTGCGCGCATTCGGCGGCAATCTGCGTCAGTTTCTGGCGACGGGGCTGAAAAGCCGCTGGAAGGCGCTCCTCGCCGGGATGGGCATTACTGCGCTCCTGCAGAGCAGCACCGCGACAGTTCTGATGTCGACGAGTTTTATCGCCGCCGGCCTCATGACGATCGTGCCTGCCCTCGCGGTGTCGCTCGGCGCCAATGTCGGAACGACGCTGATCGTGCAGGTGCTGAGCTTCAAGGTGTCGGCCGTGGCACCGCTGTTCCTGCTCGCGGGCGTTATCGCCTTCAACCAGGGCGGCAAGACGCGCACGCGCGATCTCGGGCGTGTGTCGATCGGGATCGGCCTCATCCTTCTTGCGCTGCATCTTATTGTTGCGACCATCGAGCCGGTCGAGAAGACGGCGGCACTGCGCGAGCTGTTCGCGATCGTATCCGGCGACCCGATCATCGACATCGTGCTTGCGGCACTGCTGACGTGGGCCGCCTACTCCAGCATTGCGGTCGTGCTCCTGATCATGACACTGGCCGAGCACCAGATCGTCACGCCCGTCGCCGCGGTCGCGCTCGTGCTCGGTGCAAATCTCGGCAACATCATCCCGCAATACTTCGCCGCCGGCACGAACAAGGCGGCCCGCCAGCTCGCGCTCGGCAATCTCATCGTGCGCTCTGCGGGATGCTTGGTTGCCATTCCGATGCTGCCGTGGCTGGCCGAGGCGATGGCGGTTCTGGATTCGAGCCCGGCGCGTCAGGTCGCCAACTTTCACACGGTCTTCAATGTAGCGCTCGCTGTTGCCTTTATCGGCCTGCTGGATCCGCTGGCGCGCCTCTGCGCGAGGCTCATCCCTACCGTTTCCACCGTCGCCGATCCCGGCGCTCCGCAATACCTCAATCCCGCCGTCGTGAAATCACCGAGCCTCGCGCTCGCCGATGCAACGCGCGAGGTGCTTCGGATGGTGGATATCGTGCAGGCGATGCTTACGACGTTCCTCGAAGCCCTTCGCAACGACGACCGAAAGCTTCTCGCAACGCTCGCCAAAATGGACGATGATCTCGACCGGCTGCACAACGCGGTCAAGCAGCACCTGATGGCCATCAGCCGTCAGGACGGCCTCAGCGAAGCCGACGCGAAGCGTTGCTCCGACATTCTCGCCTTCACGATCAATCTCGAGCACATCGGCGACATTCTGGATAAGAACCTGCGCGAGCTGGCTGCAAAGAAGGTCAAGCGCAAGCTCATGTTCTCCGATGACGGCCTCGAGGAGATCAGCAACATGCATCGCTGCCTGCTGGACAATCTCCATCTCGCGACGAGCGTTTTCGTGCTCGGCGACATCCAGTCGGCGCGCGCGCTGATGGCGGAAAAGGACCGGATGCGCGATCTCGAGCAGGAAGCGAACGAGAACCATCTGCGCCGCCTGCGGGAGGGCAAGCCGCAGAGCATCGAAACGAGTTCGCTCCACATCGACATCACGCGCGATCTGAAGCGCATCGCATCGCATATTGCGTCCGTAGCTTATCCGATCCTGGAGCGGACGGGTTCCATCCGGCGCTCGCGGCTTCGGGATGACGGCCCGCCGCCCGGCGAGCCGCAGGAGCGGCCGAACTGAAGGCCAGATGCGGCGCTCAGGGACCGACTTTCTTGCGCAGCAGCAGTTGATAGGGAGCGAAGCCCTGCGCTGCGAAGAACTGCTGGGCGGCCGCTGCTGCCCAGTGCGATAGCGCAATCTCGTCGAGGTCCTGCCCTTCAGCGCAAGCCTCCGCGTGCGCCATCAGCGCACCTGCGACCCCGCGTCTGCGCAGGTCTGGAGAGACCGACAGGTGGTGGACGTAGAGGCGCCTGCTCGCGTGCGAGAAGGCGCTTGCCGGGCGCGTCTGTACTTCGAACCAGATGTATCCGACCGATCGGCCGTCCACCTCGGCGATCGCGACGTTGGCCAATCGCGGCGCAAGCAATGCCTTGAGGCCATCGGCATCGACGGCCGCGCGGAAGTCATCGGGATACAATTCGGCGTGGACGCTCTGCACGACTTGATTGAGCTGGACGAGCGTATGCAGGTCCGCCTCGGCAGCTACGCGCACGACGATCGTCATCGTGAGGCTCTCCTCTGATGTCCGCGCTGGTCCGCGTTGCGGTGCTGTCGGCCTGGCCGCCGCGGTCATAGCACCGCGGAAGGGTTGCGAAGCACCCCTTTCCAGCAGGCGCGGCCAAGAAAAAATCATGTCAGCCGGCCTGTAAGCCGGGTTCTGTCTGGAGGTTTCCCTCCGCGACGGTCATTCATCTGGGGCGCTCATTGCTGGGCGCCTCGTGCAACCAACCCGGGCAGCGGCGTGGACCACGCCAGGCTCAACGGGCGAACCCGCTGCGCCATGCCGCCCCTATTCGGTTTTGCTCCCGGTGGGGTTTGCCTTGCCACCTCTGTTGCCAGAGGCGCGGTGCGCTCTTACCGCACCCTTTCACCCTTGCTGCCGCGGGCGAGCCCGCTTCGGCGGTTTGCTTTCTGTGGCACTTTCCCTGGGGTTGCCCCCGGCGGCCGTTAGCCGCCACCGTCGATCCATGGAGCCCGGACTTTCCTCCACCGGTACGCAGCCTTTCGGCACCCGGCAGCGACCGTCCGGCCGGCTGACATGGGCAGCAATAAGGGGGCCACATGGCCCCCCGTCAAGACTTTCGCTTAGGTCGCGGTTAGCGGGAGCGATCAGGCGGCATTCCAGCCCATCACGGCCTTGATCTCGAGGTACTCCTCGATGCCGTGCTGGCCCCATTCGCGCCCATTGCCGGACTGGCGATAGCCGCCGAACGGCGCCGAAGGATCGGCAACCGCCATGTTCACCGTCACCATGCCGGCGCGGATCTGACGAGCGACACGCTTCGCGCGCTCACGATCAGCAGAGTGGACATAGCCGGCGAGGCCGAACATGTGGTCGTTGGCGATGCGCACGGCATCGGCTTCGTCCTTGTAGGGTAGGATCGAGAGCACGGGCCCGAAGATCTCCTCGCGCGCGATACGCATCTCAGGGGTGACGTCAGCGAACACGGTCGGCTTGACGTAGTAGCCCTGATTGAGGCCCTCCGGCTTGCCGGGGCCGCCGGTCACAAGCGTTGCGCCATCCGAGATGCCGGACTGGATGAGATCCTGGATTTTGCGCCACTGCATATCCGATACGACCGGGCCTATATCGCTATCGGCCGCTGCCGGGTCGCCAACCTTCACGCTGAGCGCTGCCGCCTTGGCAATCTCTGCAACCTCGCCCATGCGCGCCGCCGGCACGAGCATTCGCGTCGGCGAATTGCACGACTGGCCTGAATTGCGGAAGCAGAGCTTCACGCCTTCGGTCACGGCTTTCGACCAGTCGACATCATCGAGCAGTATGTTTGCCGACTTGCCCCCAAGTTCTTGGCCGACGCGTTTGACGGTCGGCGCCGCGCGAATTGCAACGTCGATACCGGCGCCCGTCGAGCCGGTGAAGGACATGCAGTCGATGCCCGGATGCTCGGCCATGGCCTGTCCGACGATCCTGTCGCCGTGGACGAGATTGAAGACGCCGGCCGGCACGCCCGCTTCCTCCAGCATTTCGGCAATGAGGATTGCGGAGAACGGCGCAACCTCGGAAGGCTTCAGCACCATCGTGCAGCCCGCAGCCAGCGCGGCCGCGACCTTGCAGGAGATCTGGTTCGCGGGCCAGTTCCACGGCGTGATCATGCCGACAACGCCGATCGGCTCGCGCAGGATCTCGGTGGCGCCGTGTGCTTCCTCGAAGGGATAGGTCTTGAGAATGCCGTGCATGGTGCGGAAGTGGCCCATGCCGGCGCCGGCCTGAAAGCGGGTCGCGAAGGAGAGCGGTGCGCCCATCTCGCGGCTGATGGTTTCGCCCATCTCGCCGAATCGGCGCTTGTAGATCGCGGCGATCTTTTCGAGGAGGGCAAGGCGCTCCTCGCGCGAGCTTGCGGCGAACGAAGGGAAGGCCGCGCGCGCGGCTGCCACGGCACGGTCCACGTCGGCCTTCGTACCGAGGGCCACTTTGGCGAAGGCCTGCTCGGTTGCAGGATTGACGACGTCGATCGACGTCGCGCCGAGGGGGTCGACCCACGAGCCGCTGATGAAGTACTTGAGGCCCTTTTCCACATTCATGCTTGGTCTCCCGCACGGATTTCTGTTGCACTGCACCGGAGCGCAACGCTGTTCCTCGCCAGCTTTAGGCCCACGGCTGTTGCTGATCAATGGTTTGAAAGGCCGAGCTGATTTGTGCGCCGCACGCATCGTCCGTGCGAGAACGGATCTTTCCCCTTGCAAGGCCATTCCCGATGGCCCAACTTAGCTAAATTGGCGCCGCAACCGCGTTGCACGCCACTATGCAGCGACGAACGGTTTCATCGGCCACGGTGACCAGTTCGTGGAGCGACAGGGCTTGAGGGGGGCGGGGCGCCCTGTACCCGCGCGATGGGTCATCCACCCGGTGAACGGGAGGACATCCATGTATGTTGCCTCGATACTCAAGGTCAAAGGTCACGCCGTCGAGACGATCCGCGCCGACGTAAAGCTGACGGCCGTTGCCAGCCGGCTCGCGGACAAACGGATCGGCGCCGTTGTCGTGACCGACCGGACCGGCAGCATTGCCGGCATCGTTTCAGAGCGCGACATCGTCCATGTGCTCGCCCGCGAAGGGGCGCAGTGTCTCGAGTGGCCAGTGTCCGAGATCATGACCCGCGAGGTGCTCACCTGCAGCGAGGATGACACCATCGACGAGATCATGAGCCGCATGACCACGCGGCGGTGTCGCCACCTGCCGGTCTTGGCCGGTGGCCGGCTGGCCGGCATCATCTCGATCGGTGACGTCGTGAAGCATCACATCGCCGAGGTCGAGATGGAAGCCATGGCGATGCGCGACTACATCGCGACGGCCTGACGGCGAAAACCGCGCAGCGCGATGAGGCGCTGCGCGGCAAACTTGCACAATCGAGATTGTTGTTCTGCGCGGAGCTAGATCCGCCAGAAATGGCGCCGCTCGTTGGCCGGGTTGGTCAACGCCGACGTGATCTCAGTCCTGTCGATGCCGATGTCTTTCAACATGCGGTCATCGAGCGCGTGGAGCTCCTTTTCCGCAGCCCGGAAAGCCCGGTAGCGAATGAGCTCCGACACCATCCGCTCTAGAAAACCGAAAAATCCAGACAGTGTGCTGTTGGGCGAGGTCGCAAGGGGGCCTTCGGCGGCGCCATAGGGCGCGCCTAGTTCATACTTTGTAGACATGGGAAATTGCTCTCGTAGCTCGAGTTGAGACTGGATGTGATCTGGGCGCGATCAGGCGATATTAAATCGTCGGACGCGGCTCACATTCCAAATGAGGCGGACGAGGTGCTGTACCGTCCATTGGCGCACCACCGGTTTACGCACTCGTGCTGCGTGCATTTTCGGCGGCGTTACAAACGCGCTCGGAAAAGCGGCAGTGTTCGGCGTCGACTGAAGCGCGCCGTCTTTCGTGTGCATCGCGCTCATGGTGGTGCTCTCGCTCATTGTCATCTCTCCTCTGAGTCATCGAAGCGCGTCGACCGAGGAATAACCGCGCGCGGGCGAGGTTAATGTCATGCTTCGTGTGATCTGATAATCCGCATTTACGGACAAAGATTGCGGAATTCCATTCACAGATCCCGGCTGCCCCTGCTACATACGGTGATCCCGGATACCGATGACTTGGCGCATATTCGCCCGCCTTTGCAGGCGGAACGGGGAGTGTGCGCCCTCCAGACAGACTTCGATTGCGATCCCGCAGGTGTGCAAATGCGACAGCCTGACGAAATGCTGGTGATGGTGCGCGTAGCGGATCGCGGAGGCTTCACCGCAGCGGCCGAGGATGTCGGTCTGACGCCCTCGGCTGTTGCCAAGCTCGTATCGCGCCTCGAGCAGAGACTCGGCGTGCGCCTGCTCAACCGCACGACGCGCCGTGTGACGCTGACTGCTGAAGGCGAGCGTTACATCGCGCGTGCGCGCAAAATTCTCGCCGACATCGACGAGTGCGAGGCCGACGTGATGGCGCAAGGTGCGGCACCGCGTGGCGAGCTGCGCGTCGCTTGTGCGACGGGTGTAGGATTCTCGACCATTGTCAGCGCGCTGCCGCGGTTCCGCGAACGCTATCCCGACGTGCGCATCGAGTTCGCGATTGGCAGCCGACGCATCGACCTTGTCGAGAATCAGATCGACGTCGCAATCCGTCTCGGCGCATTGCCCGATAGCTCATTCGTCGCGCGCAAGCTCGCAACGTTCCGCCGGATCATCTGCGCATCGCCGACTTACCTCGCGAATGCGCCGCGCCTCGAGACGCCCGATGATCTGCTGCAGCACGAGTGCCTCTTTGCCTCGACCACGGCGGATCTCGATCTCTGGCCGTTCAAGGACGGATCGCGTACGCGCCGCATCAAGGTCAATAGTCGCTTCCGTTTCGACGATGGCATGGCTTGCTACCTTGCGAGCCTCGCCGGCGTCGGGATCATTCGCCTCTCCAACGAGCAGGCGTCGCGTGCGTTGAAGGTCGGCCGTCTCGTTCCCATTCTCGAAGCCGACCACGTGTCCGAAGCCGTCCAACTGCACGCGGTGGTGCCGCACGGGCGTCAGAGCTCGCCGAAGGTCCGTGCGTTCATCGATTTTCTCGCGGAAGCCTATGAGGAGGAGGGGTGGCGGTAGAGTACGCTATCTGCTGATGATTCTTCCGCTCGTGGAGCGCGTGCCTTACCGGCTACAGGCCAAAATGACCCTCTTTCAATAATCTGTGTTGACTGGACAGGGTGCCGATCATGGCTTAGCGAATCGACTTCTGTCATAAGTCCGTCGTTTTTCCCGTTGGGGGGCAGCAAATGATGGAGCGCCAGCCAAGAGCGCCAGCGTACGTGGTCGCGAGCCCGGATATCGTCTCGGAGGAATTCGAAGGCGAGTTCGTCATCCTCGATCTGAGCTGCGGAAAATATTACAGCATGGATCCCGCAGCGAGCATGCTCTGGCGCGCCATAGTGGCTGGCGTGCGGATGGATGATTTGGCCGCAGCCGTCGACGGCTCTGCCGCCGTCACCTCACAGTCCATTTACGAGTACGCAGAAAAGCTTGTCGGCTATGGCTGCCTCGCGCGATCCGACGCGCCCGGTTCTGCGGCGATCGATCCTGCGATGATCGCGGCGCTGATAGCCAGTCCGAACCCGCCTACGGTCGAAGTGTTCGACGATTTGGCAGATCTCATCCTCGCAGATCCGATCCATGACGTCGAGGAGACGGCGGGATGGCCCATTCGCAAGCCGAACGCGCCGAATTGAATGGCATGGCGGCGACGGAAACGTCGCCGAAAGTTTTCGCATTCGCCAGCGAGCTGCTGAGCTTCGCCGAGCGGGAGTTCGCACGATTGCCTGGGCGCCGCCGATTTGCGCTGCCCGGCGCGTCGCTGACCATCGGATACTCTTCGCCTCAGTTCGCCGAGCTTTGCGACCGAGCTTATGTGTCGGTGTCGCCTGCAGATGATGCTCGGCCGGTGACTATCGCAGTGGTGGACCAGGAAGCGATGCCGCACATGCCTCGATGGAGCGGGCCTGCGCCTGGCTTCCACGGCGTGACAACCGTGTTGGCCGAGCATGGGTTACGTGCTGCGTACGATGCCGATCATCTGACTTGGGATATCTACGACGCCTCCCGCGCGCTTGGTGTTCGCGCGATGCAGGCGACGACATTGCGTCCACCATGGGAGCCATCCTTTCCGCTGCGTCTGCTGCTGCATTGGGCGGGCCGAAGCCCGGAGCGCGGCATGGTTCACGCGGGCACCCTTGGTCACGAAGGGCGCGGTGTATTTTTGGTTGGTGCAGGCGGGTCCGGAAAATCCGGAACCACGCTGTCGGGCATTCTGAACGGGCTTGGTAGCGTCGGCGATGACTATGTTGCAGTGAGCTCGCGTGGCAGCATCGTTGAGACACAGCCGCTTCTGCGGCGCATGAAGCAGGATGTCGATGGTTTGCGGCGGCTCGGCCTCGAGACTGGCAAAGGAGGGCTCGACAGTCCGCCCAACTGGCAAGGCAAGATCGAGTTCGACTTCGAAGCGCTGGTACCCGGCGCGCGCGCAGAGCATCTGGCCATGACCGCTATCTTGATGCCGCATATCGCAAGGGCATCGTCGTCCTCGTTCCGTTCTGCCACAGCCAGGGAGGCGATGATCGCCATGGCGCCGAGCAGTCTGTTCCAGTTGCACGGGAGCTGGCGCGAGGACTTCGGATTGATCGCGTCGATCGCGCGCGCCTTGCCGGCGTTTCATTTCGACCTAAGCGAGAGCCCAGTGGAGATCGCCGCCGCGATCCGCGCCTTTCTCGAGGGCAGGGCCGGATGAAAATCTCAATTCATATGCCGGCGTACAATGCGGAGGCCACGATCGGCTCAGCGCTCAAATCGCTACTTCGCCAACGCGACGCGGGCGATCTCGACATCATCGTCGTGGATGACGGATCGACGGACCAAACTCGCGACGTGATCGGTGCCTTGGCCGCGACGGCACCGGAGATCAGGTTGATATGCGCGACCCACGGCGGCATTTCGTGCGCGCGGAACACTGCGCTGCGCGCAATGGCGCCCGATACGGATCTCGTTGGCTTCCTCGACGCCGACGACCTGTCCCCCGCAGGACGGCTGGCACGCGATGCAGCCGTTCTGGCCGCCGATCCGAGCATCCAATTCGTGTACTCAAAGATCCGCTTCTTCGACGAGGAGGACTCTGAGCTTCTTGCGCCGAGCGCGACATCGCACGCCGTCGATGGCTGGATAGGCCAGCTCGGTCAGGCGCTGTTCCGGCGCGAGGTTCTGGAGAGGGCTGGACGGTTCGACGAGACACTCCGGCAGTCGGAGGATCTCGATCTATGGCTGCGCATTTTCGCGGAGGAGCCGAAGTACGCGATCTTGGAAGACGTCGGCGTGTTCTATCGGAAGAACCACGGCAGCATCACCGAGAACCGCCGCCAGTTTCGCCAGGAATTGATGAGGACCATTTTCAGGCACCGCAAGCGGCAGCCACGGCTCGGCGAGCTTGGCCTGCCGCGAGGGTTCATCTCCGCAGACCACATGGCCGAGCTAAAGACCTGGGTAAGATGACCGCCTATAGCGCCATAATTCCGGCCTTCAACACTGAAGCCTATATCGCCGACGCGATCCAGTCGGTTCGCGCCCAGACCATACCGCCACGTGAAATCATCATCGTCGACGACGGCTCGACGGACCGGACTGTCGAGGTCGCGAGAAGCTTCGGCGCTGATATTCGGATCATTCAGCAGGAGAACCGCGGCAGCGGTCCAGCCACGACGGCAGCCGTAGAGGCCGCAACAACCGGCTTGATCGCCGGCCTCGACTCCGACGACCTCTGGCTTCCGCATAAGATGGAGAGGCAGCTCCACGTATTGCAGGAGATGCCCGAGATCGCGGCCTGTTTTGCGAGGATGCGACAATTCCGGCACGGCGAAGACAAGGACGCGGACGGCCCGATTGCCGATTCATGGCTTCGGTCGGCGATGGTGATCCGCACCGAGGTTGCGCACCGTGCGGGCCCGATCGTTGGGAGGATCGGAGAACTCGTTGACTGGCTGGCGCGCATCCGCGAGCAGGGCCACAGCATGCATCTGATCCCCGAAGTGCTGGCGCTTCGCCGCGCCCGTCCGGGCAGTCTGACCTACGATCAAGATGCTGCGTGCAGCAGCGCGTATTTGCTCGCCGCACGGAAAGCGATTCTGCGCCGCCGAGGTTCGTCCGCTAAATAGGGCTCCGCCATGCTTCTCATGCCGCGCCACTTCTCGGCCTCGCGACGTTTTCCTCAGCTCTCTTGGGCCTGGCCGAGCGGCAGCCGCCAACTGCTCGTCGTGGCAGCAGGTCATGCCGACGAGCAGCGCGCCGCCGAGGCTTTCATCGAGTGGCTGTCGACGATTGACATCGATAGCTGCCACTTCCCTGAGCAGCGGCTTCTGGTACGGATCGCAAGCAGGTTCCCGGAGACACGGCTCAAGGTGGCCGAGCGCGCGCGCCTCAATGGCATCGTGCGGCTGCTCTGGACGAGATCGCGGTTCACGCTCGACAATGCAGCTCCCGCACTAAGAGGTCTGCGGGAAGCCGGAGTAGATCTGCTCGTTCTGAAGGGAATGGCGCTCACCGCGCTCAACATGCAGAATTTGAAGGGACGGATTGCGCACGATATCGACATCCTCGTGCACGCCTCACATGTGCCAGCGGCGCTCTCGGTCCTGGATCGCGGCGGATGGCGTTCGGCGCGTGGCGAGTCGAGCCTGCTCCTCATGGAGCGCGGCGCTACGTTCCGCAGTCTCAATTTTCTGAAGCCGCCGTTCGGCGACATCGACCTGCACACACGCGCATATCACACGGCGCGTCGGGACAGCGCGCCCGAAACGGGAATGTGGACGAGGAGCGTGCGAGCGGAGCTGCTCGGCGTCGACGTTCGCGTGCCAAGCCCGACAGATCGACTTGTCAACGCCATCGCTCACGGGGTTCTCGACGCGCATCGCCACAGCGACTGGCTGGTCGACTGCGCGCAGATCATCGGCGAGAGTGATATCGACTGGCAGCTTGTCGTCGGCCTCGCCGAGGACTTGGGGATGGCGGCACAGATGACGCTTGCCCTGTCGTATCTCCGCGAGGTCTTGGGATACTCCGTTCCCGAAGAGGTCTTCGCGCGACTGTGGAAGGTATCCAGGGCCAACCCGGGCGACTACTACAAGGCGCTTCTACTCGGATACCCGAGAACGCGACACTCGGTGGTCAGCAGCGTTGGGCGACGCATCTTCAAGGCGCGTCACCATGCGCAGGTAAAAGCGGCTAACGCCAGCGCCGGGAAGGCTGCCGCTCCTCGCGTCGAGATGCGTAGAGTTGGCCGCCCGTCGACGCTATCGGATAACGGACCAGCGTTGCGCCACCGCCTCGCCATCGAGCCTGGTGCGCGGCGCTGCTCGATCGTGATCGTCATGGAAGGCGCCGCTCGGCCAAGACGATACGTGTTCGAGATCAACACCGCAGACCGCCACCTTGCACAGCTCACGTACAGGGACCTGATCGGCCGTCGGCGGCTGTTTCTTTGCGCAGAGATCGCGCTGCCAAGTGATGTCGCGGAATGCGAGATCACGGTCGAAGCGCACCAATCCGGCATTCTGGTGCCCGGGTATTCGGACGACGAGCTGGCCAGATTTGCGCCTCGGCCCTTCCGCATTCTGGTGCGCTGAGCGGAACGTAGAACTAGGTGACGCGGCTCGAGAGCCCTTCGAGCCACCGCGGAAATTCAGAACCCAAGTCTGCGCGGCGTCGTGCCTCTCGGCGTGCGACCGTAAGCGCCTCGACCCTTGCGCTCGCCGGCAACTCGTGCCACGATTTCAAAAAATAACAATGCTTTTCAAATAGTGAAAAGTAAGCAGGAGGACCCAAAGTGAGAACTTTCTTGCTCGCAGCCGCGGGAGTCGCGGCTCTGTCACTCGGCATGTCCGCCGAGGCTCGCGCCCAGGATATCAAGATCGGGATGCCGATGATCCTGTCGGGCCCGGGTGCGCTGTTCGGTGAGCCGGCGCTCAAGGGCGCGCAGATGGCCGTTGACGAGGCCAACGCCAAGGGGGGCGTTCTCGGCCGCAAGCTCCAGCTGATCTTCAAGGATAGCAAAGGCAACCCGGACGAAGCCGTTCGGGTGGCTCGCGAAATGATTTTGAAGGATGAGGTCGACTTCCTCGTCGGCACCTTCACGGGCGCGGAGGGACCTGCCGTCTCGCCGATCGCCAAGGAGAACAAGATTGTCTTCATCGCCCCGGTCTCGAAGCCGGATGCGCTGACGGCACCCAAGAACCTCCACCAGTATCTTTTCCGTACTGCAACCACGACGACTATCGAAGGCCGCTCGGCAGCCGAGCTCATTGCGAAGCTGCCGGTGAAGCGCGTCGCCACGATCAGCCCGGACTATGCCTACGGCCAGGAAGTGACGGCTGCGTTCGTCGCGCATCTCAAAAAAATCAAGCCGGAAATGGAGATCGTCGATCAGCAGTGGCCGAAACTCGGCGAGGCTGACTACACGCCCTTCATCAACGCGCAGTTGGCAAAGCAGCCCGAAGCGGTATTCAGTTCGCTGTGGGGCGGGCATTTCGTGACCTTCATCAAGCAGGCCACCCCGCTCGAGTACTTCAAGCGGATCAATAATAACTTCGTCGCGGGCGGTGAGGCGGGATCGATCGAGTCCGCAAGGGCGATCGGCGACGACTATCCCTTGGGCATCTGGGGCAATTCGTATGATGCCTTCAACTGGGAGGACGGCCCGGCCGCGCACAAGGACTTCATCGCGAGACTGAAGAAGTTCACAGGTCAGGAATTCCCCTCGTCCTGGCCGTCGGTCGGCTACATCGCGGTGCAGGTGCTGGTCGAGGGCATCAGAAAGGCGAACAGCGCCAAGTCGGACGACGTTGCGAAGGCGCTCGTCGGTCTCACAGTCGATACGCCGATTGGAAAGCAGACGATCAGCCCCAAAAACCACTCCGCCAATCGCGGCCAGTTCTGGGGTAAGATGGTCAAGGATCCGCGCTACTCCTTCGCCGTGATGGAGAAGCCGATTTACGTCGATCCGACCCCCTTCTTGGATTGATTCCGCTTGTGAAGAAGCCAACCGATCGGGCACCCGCCCGGGAAGGGTCCGCAGTCAAGACGGTGGCGAAGGTGCTCGATCTGCTCGAGCACGTCGCCGCCGCTGGGCGGCCGGTCTCCGTATCCGAACTCGCGGTCATGACCGGCTTCAACGTGAGCACGGCACATCGATTGATGCAGACGCTCGCGCGCCGCAACTATGTCGAGCAGGATCCCTCGACACGCGCTTACGCACTAGGGCCCCGCCTCCTCGAACTCGGGTCCGCCTACACGCGCAGCCTCGACCTCATCGGTGCTGCGCGCCCCCGCATTGAAGAACTCAGGGATCTCGCAGGCGAGACCGTTCATCTCGCCATTCTGAGCGAGCGCGATGTTGTCGAGATCTGCACGGCTGCAGGCAGGCAAGCTGTGACCGTATCGATGGTGGCAGGCCGCCGCGATCCCGCGCATTGCACGGCCACCGGCAAGGTCTTGCTCGCCGCGCTCGATGAGAGCGAACTCGAGGACTTCTTTGCTGCGGGCCCGCTCCAGCCGGCGACACCCAAAAGTATCACGAGCCGAAAGGCCTTTCTTGCGGAGCTGCGTCGCGTGCGCGACGCAGGCTTCGCGATCGACGACGAGGAGCTGTGCGCGGATGTCTGTTGCGTCGGCGTGCCTATATTCAATCGTGCCGGTCGGACGGCAGCCTCACTCAGTCTGGCCATGCCGAAGGCCCGATTCCGCTCTCGAAACGTCGCAGCTTTCGTCAAGATGCTGACCGAGAGTTCGGCGCGAATTTCGAGCGCGCTCGCGTTGTCGGGAGCGGACTGATGCTCGAGCCATCATTCCTGTTCGGGCAGTTCGTCGGCGGCCTCAGTATCGCGATGTTCCTGTTCCTGATCGCGTCAGGATTGGCGCTGATCTTCGGCGTTTTGCGCATCCTGAACTTTGCGCACGGCTCGTTCTACATGATCGGTGCCTACCTCGCGTGGCAGATCGTGCATGTGCTCGAAGCCAAGACCGGCACGTTCTGGCTTGCAGTGATTGGCGCTGCGACAGCGGTCGCGATACTCGGCGCCGCGATCGAGCGCTTCCTGCTTCGCCCACTTTATGGCCGCGAGGAGCTCTACCAGCTCCTCTTCACCTACGCGCTTGTTCTGGTGCTCGCGGATGCCGCCAAGATTATCTGGGGCACGCAGCAGCTATCCGTCTCTCGTCCGCCGAGCCTCGCGGGCGCCAGCACGATCTTCGGTGCGGTGATTCCACACTATAACATCTTCATCATGGTGCTCGGCCCCATCGTCGCCGCTTCGGTCTGGCTCATCCTTCATCGCACACATGTCGGACGCATGGTTCGCGCCGCTGCGCTCGACCGCGAAATGCTCGGCGCACTCGGAGCCGATGTCGGGCGCCTTTACACGGCAATGTTTGCCTTCGGATCCTTCCTTGCCGGGCTTGCCGGCGCGCTCGTGACGCCGATAAAAACGGTCAATCCTGGGATGGACGTCGAGATTATCGTCGAGGCGTTCATCGTCATCGTGATCGGCGGTCTCGGCTCGCTGTGGGGGGCTTTCTTCGGTGCCCTCATCTACGGGCAGTTCCTGTCCTTCGGTATTCTCATCTTTCCGCGCTTCTCGATATTCGCGGTCTTCGCTCTCATGGCCATCATCCTCGTCATCCGGCCCTGGGGCCTCTTTGGAAAGCCTCTATCGAGATGACAGAGAGCCTCGTTCGCAGAGTGCCGTGGATGGCGATCGCTTTCGCAGCGGCGCTGTTCATTCCGATCTTCGGTACGCGCTTCTACACGTCGGTCGCGACGGACGTGCTCATCCTCGGCCTCTTCGCAACGAGCTTGAACCTGCTGCTCGGCACCACGGGGCTCGTTTCCTTCGGTCACGCGGCCTACTTCGCGATCGGCGCCTATGTCTGCGCCATCGCAATGAAAACTTACGAAGTGCCCTTTTTGCTCGCGCTTCCGCTCGCCGGCCTTGCAGCGGCCTCCGCAGCTCTGGCCTTCGGATATTTCTGCGTCCGCCTGACGAAGATCTACTTCGCGATGCTCACGCTGGCCTTCGCACAGATCGTGTGGGCCATCTGTTTCAAGTGGAACGACGTGACGGGCGGTGAACAAGGCTTCAACAACGTTCCCTACCCTGATCTCGCATGGATGGAGGTCCTTCCGGGGCTGGGGCGTATGCGCGTCGGTGAGCTGTACTTCTATGTGATCCTCGTGATCGTTTGCATCTGCCTATATGTCCTGCGACGGATCACGAATTCCCCATTCGGACGCATCTTGACGACCATCCGCGAGAATCCCGAGCGCGCCGAGTTCGTCGGCGTCGACGTCAGGCGATTCGAGCTTGCCGCCTTTGTCATCGCGGGCCTGTTTGCAGGCCTCGCCGGAGCCCTGTTCGGCATCTTCAACCGCGGTGTCTTCCCCGACTTCGGCTACTGGGCCAAATCAGCCGAGGTGCTCATCATGGTCATCCTCGGCGGCATGGGGCAGTTCTTCGGACCGCTCGTCGGCGCTTTCACGCTGGTCGCGCTCAACCAGCAGATAACCTCATACACCGAGTATTGGCCCCTTGTTCTCGGTCTGCTGCTGATCGTGCTTCTCTATGCCTTTCCGGCCGGTCTCATGGGCACCGCTGCTGACATCGTCAAAGCGATGAGGCGACGTCGCGATGCTTGAGGTCACAGGACTGCGCAAATCCTTTGGCGGTTTTGTCGCGACGTCGGACGTCAGCCTCTCGGTCGCGCGCGGAGAGATCGCCGCCGTCATCGGACCGAATGGCGCCGGCAAGTCAACGCTCTTCAACCTGATCACAGGCCACATCCGCCCGGATGCCGGACGTGTCCACCTCGAGGGACGCGACATTACCGCTGCTGCGCCCCACTACATCTGCCGCATCGGCATGGGGCGATCATTCCAGCGCGCCAACATTTTTCCGAAGCTCACTGTGTTCGAGAATGTGCAGGCCGCCCTGATCGCGCACAAAGGCGCTGCGACGAACCTCTGGGCCGACTCTCGCGACATCTTCCGAGGGGAAACAGATCAACTACTCGCATCGATCGGCCTCTTGCCCCAGGCCGACGTGACCAGCGGGACGCTGTCCTACGGCAACCAGAAGCAGCTCGAGCTCGGCATCGCGCTCGCGGCCTCGCCAAAGATCCTCCTGCTCGACGAGCCGACCGCAGGGATGTCCTCCGTCGAGACGGCTGAGGCAATCCAGCTGCTCCAGCGCATTGCCACCGAGCGCGAGCTGACGCTCCTCTTCACTGAGCACGACATGGACGTCGTTTTCGCGATTGCCCACCGGATCGCGGTTCTGCACCAGGGCAGGATCATCGCTATCGGCCGGCCGGAGGAGGTTCGCGCAGATCCCGAAGTGCGGCGCGTCTATCTCGGGGAGCAGCACGCATGACCGCGCCCTTGCTCGATGTTCGCGATATCCATACGTCTTACGGCCGCTCGCGCGCGCTGTTCGGCGTCTCGCTGACGGTGCCGCAGGGCGCGTGCGTGTGTCTGCTCGGCCGCAATGGCGTCGGCAAGACGACGACCATGCGCTCGATCATGGGTTTAACGCCGGCGTCGAGCGGGCAAATCGTATGGAAGGGGGCGGATATCACGCGCCGACGGCCATTTGAGATCGCGCGTGCGGGTATCGGCTTCGTCCCCGAGGACCGGCGCATCTTCGCGGATCTTACGGTGCGCGAGAATCTCGAGGTCGGTGAACGCGCAGCCGCCCGGCCTGGACCCTGGTCGATCGAGGCAATCTTCGACCTGTTTCCGAAACTGCGGGAACTGACTGAGCGGCGTGGCGGGTACTTGTCAGGAGGTGAGCAGCAGATGCTGACCATCGGGCGGACGCTGATGGGCAATCCCGAATTGCTGTTGCTCGATGAGCCGTCTGAAGGGTTGGCGCCGCTTGTCGTGGAGGCCCTACTCGAACAGGTGCGCCGGCTGAAGGCGCAGGGTCTCACGATCCTTCTCGCCGAGCAGGGACTGCATTTCTCGCTCGCGCTGGCCGATCATGTTTATGTCCTTCAGAAGGGTGCAGTGCGCTACTCCGGTCCCGCATCGGCGCTGCGCGACGATCCAAAATTACGCGATGATCTCCTGGCTCTCGCCTCAACCGCTACCTGAGTACTCTAAGTTCAACACAAAAGGAGGAAGCACATGCCATTCGTCAGCATCAGGATCCTGAATGGGCATTCGCAGGAGCGGAAGGATAAAATCTCGGCTCGCGTCACCGAAGCCATCAGCGAGGTGGCGGAGCTTCCCAAGGAAGCCGTCTGGGTGGTGTTCGAGGAGATTACCGCCGATGACTGGTATGTCGGCGCCAAGACCGTGACCGAACTCAAGAAAGCGGCGGCCAAGCGATGAGCGTCGAGATCCGCAATCCCGCCTTCGAGACCGTGGTCGGCTCGTCGGTTGAGTTCGAGAAGCTCGGCTCGGGCTTCCTGTTCACGGAGGGCCCGCTCTGGCATCCGCGCGATCGCACTCTGCTTTTCAGCGATATGCCGGGCGACATCATCCGGCGCTGGTCGGCGCGCGACGGCATTCAGACCTTTCGGTCGCCCGCCAACAAGTCGAACGGCCTCACCTGGGATCGGCAGGGTCGGCTGCTGGCGTGCGAACACGCCACGAGTCGCGTCAGCCGCACGGAGCCCGATGGCACGATCACCACCGTCGCTTCGCACTATCAGAGCAAGGAGCTGAACAGCCCGAACGACATTGTGGTCGCGAGCGACGGTGCCATCTACTTCTCTGATCCGACCTATGGGCGGATGGACTACTACGGGCTCAAGAGGGATGTCGTGCTTGGCTTTCGCGGCGTCTATCGCGTGTCGCCGGGTGGTGGAACACCGCAGCTGCTCGCCGACGACTTCGGGCAGCCGAACGGCCTCTGTTTCTCGCTCGACGAGCGCCGCCTGTTCGTCAACGACACCGAGCGGATGCACATTCGTGTCTTCGACCGCAAGGCAGACGGCTCTATCAGCGGTGGAAGTGTCTGGGCCGAGACGAAGGGCGAAGGCAACGGCGCGCCGGATGGCATGAAGATCGACAGCGCGGGCAATCTCTATTCCTGCGGTCCGGGTGGCCTCCACGTGTTCGGCCCCTCGGGCGATTGCCTCGGGGTTATCCGCACGCCGGAGGTCGCAGCCAACTTCGCCTGGGGTGACGATGATCTGCGGAGCATCTTCATCACGGCGTCGACGTCGCTCTATCGCATCAGGGTGAAGACGCCTGGACGTTCGGCCTATCCAGCTTAGGCCGAGCTGTCACGTACGACGCTGAATCGGCGTTATATTTCTCGTGGGAACTGGTGCGGACGGTGGGAGTCGAACCCACACGACGTCGCCGTCTCAGGATTTTAAGTCCTGTGTGTCTACCAGTTCCACCACGTCCGCGCGTGAAGGCCACAGCTTTGGCCATGGCCTCTCCGCCAGCGGGCTATAAATGGCCGGACACCGTTCGGCAACTCCACCTGTAGCTCCGCCGCGATCTTCATCACCTGAAGAACACGTCGGCGCGCATGCCGGGCATCAGGGGCGAGGTGCCTTCGAGGTCGATCATGACCTCCATGACCTCCACATCCGTGGCCCGACGCGCACCACGCGAGCCCATGCGGGGCATGGCGAGGGACGGTGCGAGCTCCTTCACCGCGCCGGCGAATTCGCGACCGGGATAGGCCGTGCTGCGCACGAAGACCTGCTGTCCTGCCTTGATCTTTGCGACGTCCTGCTCGTCGACCTCGGCCCGAACCCGCATCAGGGTGAGGTCTCCCATCACGACCAGCACCTGCTCGGCGGCGGGCATGGCGAGCTCGCCTGGTTTGGCGTGGACCTGCAGCACTGAGCCGGTAAGCGGCGCGCGGATGCGCATCTTCTCGACCATTTCCTCGGCAAGCGTCAGCTCGGACCGCGCCGCAACGAGCGCCGCCTCGACGCGGTTCAGCGCCGGTGCCTTCGACTTGGCATGCGCCATGGCCAGAGCGGTCCGCTCCTGCCTCAACTTGTCGTCGGCCTGCGCGAGCTGGTTGCGAGCCTGAAGGAGAGCCTGCGGATTGCCTGATGCCTTGCGATCGGCGGCAAGCAGGCCATCAAGAGCAAAGCGCGCGTTGGTTGCCGCCCGCTCGGCCGCGTGCAGTGCGTCCTCCGCCTTGCGCACGTCCTCGCGACCGGCCGTTTCCGGCTGCGCATCACGCTCGCGCTGACGGACAGAGACTTCAACTTCCGCCGCCGCAAGCCGCGCGCGCGCTTCCTTGTCATCGAGCCGGATCAGCACGTCGCCCTTCGTCACCCGATCGCCGATGGTGGCGATCACTTCCTGAATTCGACCCGGCGCGAGACTGCTGACGCGGATCTGGCCGGAGCGGGGCTCGACCCGGCCCGGCGCTGCTGCGACCCACGCCGCTTGAGGACGCTCGGGAATCACCTGCGCGGGTGTGGCTGAGGCCGGCGCGAAGGCTGCCGCCAAATGCTTTGGCGCGACTTGCATCCCGATGAGGACGGACGCCGAACCGGCCGCGAACAGGCCCAGCATGAGGGCGAAGCGCCGACCTCGGCCGAGTGCTCTGGATTCGTTCGACATCGCTAGTGGATGGCTCGTGCTCGGGTGCGGCTGCATGACATGGTCCTCCAAGGTTGACCCGCAGGGTTGGCACAGAGGCTCCCCCTGCGCTTGTTCGACGCCGCTACCCTAGGTCGCGCATCGCGGGTGGTCTGTTTCGTGGGGAACAGGCAGGTCCGGATCGATCGATTGGAAAAAAATCAGTCCTGTTATGCCGGGAACAGCGGCACTGCGGGCGTTCTGCAATTCTCATTTCACTAGCCAACTCGTCTGAGCCGGAAGCAGCCGGCAGCAACGTCAAAGGAGAGTGTCATGCAGGGTGAGATCACGAAGTATCGCGACGATCTTGGGTGCGGTGTCATCATGACGGACGATGGGCGCCGGTATCGCTTCGCGAGGAAGCAGGTCATCAGCTCCGCCGCCGATCTCATCGGACAGGAAGTCGATTTCATCATGTCGGCCAACCAGCCGGCGGAGATCATCGTTCTGTCGGGATCGGCGTGGACCGCCTTTGGCGGTATCGCTGGGACGGCCTGAGAACAGATCAAATGAATGAAGTCGCATGTTGAGCCCTCCGCATCAGCGGGGGGCTCACTGCTTTTCGTGAAACTCGCTTGCGATCAAAACGCAAGAGACCGCAGGCAGAGTGTGCCGGCGGCCTTGCGCGTTCAGAAATTGGACGGCGCGTGCGCCCAGGTCAGCGCGAAGGAGCGCGCAGGACAGGTGCGCGAAGCCAAAGGAGATTCGTGCAGAGCGTGCTCGAGCAGTGGCGCGCGCTGGATGCGCCTTCGGCCATAGGCGGGGTGGGCGAGGCCACGGCCCAGCTGCCGACAAACGTGCCAATGACGGCTGCGGCGATCATGGCCACGCGGCGGAAATTCATCAGTCTGTACATGGCGGCGGCTCCACATCAGCGAGTGAGCCGCAAGTGTGCCAGCCGCATCTGATGCAAGGCTGTTCCGTGCGTTACAGATCCAATCGTGAGAGGCAAAAAAAATCGGATCAGGCCGACGAGCGCGCGGCGGACTTTTCCAGCGTTGCATTTTGCGGCGTGTTGTGCCGTTCGTCCGAGAAGGCGGCCGTGCGAGCGCTTCCAACACTATGACCCTTGAGGAACCACGTCTGCACGACGCCGTATCCCTTGACGTCGATGCTGCCGTTCGGCTCGACGTGGTAGGTATCGCTGAGACGCATCTGCGTCAGTTCGGAAACGAGGATGGCGCGCGGCTGGCTCAGGCTCTCGAGCCGCGAGGCGAGGTTCACGGTATCCCCCCACACGTCGTAGATCAGCCGCTTGGCGCCGATCACGCCCGCCAGGACCGGTCCGCTGGCAATGCCAATGCGCAGCTCAATGTTTATGCCGTGTTCCTTCGATATGCGCTCGGCGGTATCGATCATATCGAGTGCCATCCCGGCGATGCGATCGGCGTGATCTGCCGCGGTCACCGGCAACCCGGCAGCCGCCATGTACGCGTCGCCGATGGTCTTGATCTTCTCGACGCCCCGGCGGTTCGCCAGCTCGTCGAATGCGCGCACGATCGTATTGAGGAGCGCGACCGTCCTGGCCGGACCAAGCTCCTTGGCGAGCGACACGAAACCCTTGATGTCCGCGAAGAGGACGGAAGCCTCCTCGAATTCGTTGGCGATGGTGGCGTCTGGCGTTTCTTTCAGTTGGTCTACGACGGCGCCCGGCAGGATGTTGTGCAGGAGCGCATCGGTCTCCGCTTCTGCCTGCTCCACTAGACGGAAGGCATAGAAGAGCACGATTGAGATCACGCAGAAGGTCGTCGCCACCGCCATGGCATGATGGGCAGCCTCGTCGGCATTCGAAATCGTGAACCCCTCTGCGCTCTCGAGAAACAGCAGCCAGCAGCCAAGGTAGAGGGCGAAGGATATGGCGACGGCGAGCACGATCAGCTTCAGTCGCTCGAGGCCCAGGATCACGAAGAAGGCCGCGGGGGCCGCGAAGTATTGAATGTGCAGGCCAGAGTCTCGGCCGAGGTAGTACGTCAGCAGGAATATACCGGCGAGTTCGGAGACGAGAATCACGAACGGTCCGACCAGCTCGCCGTAGCGGTGCAGGAACGGGACTGTCAGCGCCACGGCAGCCATGCCGAGATTGATGAAGATGATCGGTTTCCAGGCTTGGAAGTCCAGGAATGCCTGCTGGACGGCATAGACCAGCGTGAAGAGCGCAATCACGTACGCGGTGACGTTCATGATCTTGAGGCGCCGCCTCACGGGTGGCGGATAGGACTCGGTGCCGTACGTCGATAGCCTCGCGAGCCAGCCGGCGAATTTTCGCAGGCCTTCGTCGCCCAAGAGTGGGATGCGAGACGGCCCCATCCTGCGTCTCCGGTTTGGCAGGTTCATTATCTTGTGCGCGAGTAAGCACCTCAACCCCGTTGGGATTGCTTGGTTCATATCGCCGCTATGTTAGAATACGCAGACCCCGCCGCTTCTTTAACTCGACAGGACGCCGGCGGCCATAGGCACTTTGGATCTGCGCATATGGATCACAAGGCGATTGCCCAACTGCTGGCGAAAACTAACCTCTTCTGCGATCTGGACGACGGTGATCGTCTCACCGTCGTCGGGCGCATGAGGCGTGTCCAATTCGACACGAACCAGATGATTTTCGCGCGCGGCGATCCCGGCCGCGAGATCTACCTCGTGCTCGAGGGCCGCATTAGATTGTCCGTCCTGTCGGCCGAGGGGCGGGAGCTCTCGTTCGCCCACGCGGGGCCGGGGGAGCTCTTCGGCGAGATCGCGACTTTGGATGGCGGCGAGCGGACGGCCGGTGCGACGGCGATCGGCCCGGTCAGTGCCATGACGCTCCCTCAGAAAGCGATGATCGAACTGATCGAGAGCCATCCGAAGGTGGCCAGGGCCGCCATTCGTTTTCTCTGTCAGCGCCTCAGGGATACTGACCACAAGCTCGAAGCCATTGCGCTGCATCGCATCGAGGTGCGGCTCGCGCGTCTCATGCTCTCCGCAATCAAACTTCAGGGCGTGGTGCCGAAGAACGGGGAGGCCCGGCTCGATCTTGGGCTCTCGCAGAGCGAGGTCGGCCTCCTGATCGGCGCCAGCCGGCCGAAGGTTAATCTGGCTCTCACCGCGCTCGAGGACATGGGCGCGATCACGCGGTCGGGGGCGGCCTATGTGTGCGATCTGGAGGTCCTCGGCTCCGTGGCCGATATGGACACGGTCTGAGCGACGAGCCGCTATGCCCGTCGACGCCTTCGTGAACTATCACTAAAACTCGGCTTTTCTCGCGTTGGCGGCATTTCCTGCTGCCGCCGGCGTCGCGTGTTCCTCCCGGAACAGCGCATGAGCCGCCTGCTGCCTACGGTCCGAGCATCATCACTTGCACCGGGGTACTGCACATGAGCTTCGAGAACCAGGGCTACTACGTCGCCGGCGGCCGTACGGGGGTTCTGCTGATGCATGGCCTGTGCGGTACGCCGACCGAGATGCGCTTCGTCGCGAATGGCCTCGCGCGGTCGGGATGCACCGTCTACTGCCCCATGCTGGCGGGTCATGGCGGCACCGAGAAGGACATCAAAGCAACGACCTGGCAGGACTGGTACGCGAGCGCCGAGCGGGCCCTCGATCGCCTGCGCAAGGACTGTGACACCGTCATCGTGGGCGGGCTTTCGACGGGCGCAGTGCTCGCTCTGCTGCTTGCCGCGCGTCGGCCGGCCGATGTCCAGGGCACGGCCCTGCTCGCCCCGACGCTCTGGCTCAATGGCTGGCTCATCCCCTGGTATGCCCGCCTTTTCCGGCTCGTTTTCAGCAAACGCGTTGCCAATCTGATCGGTTTTCCCGACCTGCATCCGCACGGCATCAAGGACGAGCGCATCCGCGAGTTCATTCGCAACGCGCTTTTCAGCGGTGACAGCTCCGTGGCGGGCCTGCCTTCCACCCCCGGTGGGGCTGTCCTGGAGCACCGGCGACTGGTCAAGGCCACGTGCGCCGAGCTTGGCCGGATCCATCAACCGGCCCTCATCATTCACCCGCGCGAGGACGACTACGCCGACCTCGACAATGCCTGGTTCCTCCAGCGCCAGCTCAAGGGCCTGGTCGACATGGTGGTGCTCGACGACAGCTATCACATCGTTACCGTCGATCGTCAGCGCCACGTGGTCGTCGAGAGGACCGCGGCTTTTGTCGCCACCGTCGCCGCCCGGATGGACGTGAAGGCAGGCCCGCTCGCCAGCGCCTCTGCACTGGCGCGCGCGGCGGCCTGACAAGGGCTCCCGACAATAATTCCGCGCCTGTACCCCGCGGAACAGCGGCCTCGCCGGACCTCCCGCACAATCCTCTCATGTTCAACACGAAAGGAACCCCCAATGTCCAAGCTCCCCATCGCACTCGCCACGCTCGCCATAGCTACCGTGTCGGCCATTCCACTCAGCACCGAGGCCGATGCCGGCCGAGGTTTCCGTGGTGGACACTTCCGCTTCCATCACATCCACGTCGGCCCCCCGATCTATCATCGTCATGAGGAGCCGGTGCGTGTCTATCGCAAGCCGCGCGTTGTTCGGCCTGCTGCTGCGCCTGCGCCCGTCGTGAAGTTCGCGGACGGTGAAGGCCGCATGTTCGACCGCGCCAGCAGCACGTGGTTCGACGGTGCCGGCAGCTGCTGGAAGGGCGACAAGTCGTTCGCCTATCGCGGCGGCGCCTGGTTCTACGGCAATGCCCGTTGGGTGCAGACGAGCAATGGCTGGGGTGTTTCCTCTGGTCAGATCCCGGAGCAGGTCGACTGCGCATCGGTCAAGGCCTTCGCCGGCAAGATCAAGCCGGTGGCCTCTGGTCCCGAGACTTCTCCTGCTGAACCCGCCAAGCCGGTCGCTGCCGTTCCTGTCGAGGCCGTAAAGCCTGGGGCTGCGAAGGAAGTGGCCACCCGCACCATCGCGCCTACCGAGTCAAAGGCTCCCGAGGCGACCGCCAACGCGAGCGACTGCAAGAAGTATTTCCCGAGCCTCGGCGAGGCCATCTCCGTTCCTTGCGGTCAGTAAAGCGGCTCGCCGCACCAACACTAACGACGCGTCTCGGAGACCTACGATGCACACGACAGCCGATGCAGCCACCATCGCTCTGCCGGGCCGGCCCGTGCCGGCCCGGAAAGGGACGATGCGCCTGCCCATGATCCCGAAGCTCGCCTACCGCAATCTCTTTCATGATCGCCTCGGTTTGATCGTGACGGTGGTGGGCATCGTGTTCTCGGTCGTCCTGGTGGCGGTCCAGTTCGGGCTCTACCTCGGGTCGGAGAATCGCATCGCCGCCATGTTCGATCACGCGGAAGGCGATCTCTGGGTCGTGCCGCTCGGCACCAAGAGCTTCGATGATCCCGCGATGCTTTCAGGGCGTGAACGTCACAGCGTTCTCTCGACGCCGGGCGTCGCGAGCGTGCAGGAGCTGGCTGTCGGCTTCGTCAGCTGGCGCAAGCCCAAGGGTGGCTCGACGGCGGCGCTGCTGGTCGGATCCGAAATCAGGCAAGGCACGACGCTGCCGTGGAACGTAACCGAAGGCAGCGCGAGCGCGCTCGCCGCACCCTCGGCCGTAGCCGTCGACAGCACCTATTTCCAGGAGCTCGGTATCACCCGCATGGGCGAGCGCGCCGAGATCAACAACATGGACGTGACCGTCCAGGCTGTGACCAAGGGCATTCGCTCCTTCACGACGCTGCCCTATGTCTTCGCGACCCTTTCGACGGCTCGTGCCCTCCTTGGCGCTTCCCCGGACCAGTCCTCCTACACGCTCGTTAAGGCCGCGCCGGGCACGTCGATCGAGGACTTACGCTCTGCCATCGCAAAGCGCCTGCCGGATGTAGAGATCCTCACGCACACCGAGTTCCGCAAGCGCAGCCTCGACTACTGGCTGTTCGAGACCGGCGCGGGCGCAGCACTGATCGCTGGCGCGCTGCTCGGCATCATCGTCGGCATGGTGATCGTCGCGCAGACGCTCTACGCAAGCACGAAGGACCATCTCAATGAATTCGCGACGCTCCGCGCGCTCGGTGCTTCTGCGGGCTACATCAACAAGGTCATTCTGATCCAGGCCATCCTCAGTGCGGTGATCGGCTATGTGCTCGGTATGGTTCTGAGCCTGCTCATCATCTGGGCGGCCGAGGACACGACGCTCCTGATCGTTATGACTCCGAACCTCGCGTTCATGCTGCTCGCGCTGACAGTTGGCATGTGTGTGCTCGCTGCCCTCTGCGCCATCTTCAAAGTCATCCGCATCGATCCGGCCGTGGTGTTCAGCCGCTGATCGCGCTCACGAGGAGATACGACCATGACCAACTTCATGCTCGAAGCCCGCGACATCACCAAGGTCTATTGCTCGGAAGCTGGCGACATCATGCCCCTCAAGGGCGTCAGCGTGGAGCTGGCTCCTGGCGAGCTCACGCTGCTCATGGGGCCCTCGGGTAGCGGCAAGACCACGCTGCTCTCGATCCTCGGCTGCATTCTCTCGCCGTCGAGCGGGAGCATCCAGATTGCCGGTCACTCGACGGAAGGCCTCAGTGCCGAAGGCATGGCCGATCTTCGCCGCCGGCATGTCGGGTTCGTGTTCCAGTCCTACAATCTCGTGCCGACGCTCACGGCTCTCGAGAATGTCATGCTCGCGCTCGATCTCAGGGGCGCGTCACGTGCCGAAGCGCCGGACCTCGCATGGGAAGCGCTGAGCGCCGTCCGGCTCACGCACCGCGCGCATGTCATGCCGAGCAAGCTGTCGGGTGGCGAGAAGCAGCGTGTCTCGATTGCCCGAGCACTCGCTGGCGCGCCGTCGGTGATCCTCGCCGATGAGCCGACAGCAGCGCTCGATAGCGAGAACGGCCAAGCCGTGATGGCGCTCCTTGCCGAAGTAGCGAAGGATACGCGACGCGCCGTCCTCGTCGTCACGCACGATCACCGCACGCTCAAGTACGGCGACCGCATGATCCGCATCGAAGATGGCCGCATCGCGAGCCGCGCCCGTCGCCGCAATGCAGCCATTGCTGATTCTGCGCTCGCGCCGGCTGCATGATTTTCCGGAGGACTGTATCGGACGGAACAGCGCCCGATCGAGATCTTCAACATACTGGTTCCTGCACCGACCCGAGCAGCTCGGACGGGCATCGTAAAACAACGGACAAGCCAAAGGAGAATGCCATGATTGCTTCCGTCAAGCGTCTCGCTCGTGCCGCCGCTCTGTTCGCCGTTACCATTGCGACGACGACACCTTCCGCCGCCGGCGAACCAACCGGCGTCTGGTTCGATCATACCGGCCGCGGTGCCGTCGAGATCACCAACTGTGGCGGTGCGCTCTGCGGTCGTATCGTCTGGCTGAAGGATGCGACTAACAACAAGACGTGCGGCACCCAGGTCATCGGTAACGTCAAGGCCGTTGCGGCCGGCAAATGGGACAAGGGCTGGATCTACGATCCCGAGGACGATGCGCGCTACAGCGTCGAGATCACGCCCATGGGCGGCGATCAGCTGAAGGTCATGGGCTACATGGGCAGCAAGATGCTCAGCGAGACAATGATGTGGCGTCGCGCGCCGGCCGACATCAAGCGCTGCAATGCCTGATGAGATCGATTGACGCCCCGCACCTGCATGTCACGTACATGCAAGGCGGGGCGTAGCCGTGCGTGCAGCCCCCTGGGCCCATTGCGCGGTGCATGAACCAATCTCCCATGAGCGAGGCACAACACGCTGCGCTTGGCCTATACTGCTCGTGGCCAAGATGGGACGGCGAGTTGCGGGTCTGAGCCCCAGACGCCTTGCCCGAGGGTTGGTGCAGCGCATGAGCAGTTCTCTCGCCTCGATCGATATATTCAGTGACCCGCTGCCGGCCGAGAGGGCCGCACTGGCCGACGAGCTCACGCACTTCCCGCTCGTGCGCGGCGAGGTCCTGGTCCAGCAAGGCGACGCGGCCGACGCGCTCTATATCGTCGAAAGCGGTCGCTTTGAGGTGACCGTCGCTGGCCATGATGCGCCGATCGCCGAACTTGGAGCCGGCGCTCCGATCGGCGAGATAGCCTTCTTTGCCGGTGGCACGCGCACCGCAACCGTGACCGCCGCGCGCGACAGCGTGGTCATGAAGCTCTCGCGCGAGCAATTCGATCACCTCTGCGCCCGCCATCCGACCATCTGGCCGCGTCTCGCAGCGACGCTTGCACGACGGCTGGCCGACCAAACCCCTGGTCGCTCTGTGCGCCCCGATCACATGCCGCGCGTAATCGCAATCATCCCCGCCGGACAGCGGCCGGTTCCATCGCGCTTCATCGAGCGCCTGGAGGCCGTGCTCGCGCGCGGCGGCTCCATCGAGGTGGTCCGCTCCAGCAATCTCCGCAAAGTGCTCAATGGCTGCTCGGATCTGAACAGCGACTCTGCAACACGTACCCTCAACGCGCTCGAAGCCCGGCACGAGTTCGTGCTGCTGGTGACGGACGACCAGATGACGGCTTGGTCCGAGAAGGCCATCCGGCACGCCGATATCGTCCTCAGCGTCGGCACGGCTGGCGGCGATACGCCGGATATCGTCGCGCTCAGTGCCCACGAGCACGTCGCTAACAGCCACTTTCGCCCTCACGCACATCGCCTTGTGCTGATCCATCCGAAGCGAGGCAATGCCAAGGGCACGGCACGATGGCTCGATAGTCGGAACGTCGGGACGCACCACCATGTTGCGATGACCGACGACGAGGATGTGGAGCGTCTTGCGCGCTTCATTCGCGGCACGGCGCTTGGATTTGTCGCCTGTGGCGGCGGGGCGTTCTGTGCCGCGCATACGGGATTGTTCAAGGCGATGCGCGAGCGCGGCATCACCTTCGACATCATGGGAGGAACGTCGGGCGGCAGCGCGATGGCGGCTGCCTTTGCAATGGGCATTGCGCCTGAGGAAATAGTCGAGGCGACGCACGAGATGTTCGTGCGTGGGAAGGCGTTGCGCCGCTACACGTGGCCTCAGTTCAGCCTGCTCGACCACACACACCTCGATCGACAACTCCAGGCGCACTACGGCGGCATCGATATCGAGGATCTCTGGATTCCCTACTTCGCGATCTCGACCAATCTTTCGCGCCATACTTTGCACTGTCATCGCCGCGGCGAGTTATGGGCTGCAGTCCGCTCGTCCGGATCCATTCCCGGCCTGCTGCCGCCCTACTATACGCCAGAGGGGGAGATGCTGGTCGATGGCGCACTCATGGACAATGTCCCGATCGGCATCATGCACGAGCTGAAGCGTGGCCCGAACGTCGTGGTCTCCTTCGAGACACCGCAACTTCAGCGCTTCGAGGTCAAATACGATGCGCTGCCATCGCGCTCGGAGCTGTTGTTGCGGCTCCTATTGCCCTTCAGGCGGGGCGGAGTTCCGCCAGCGCCAAGCTTGCGTCAGGTGATCGTGCGCGCGCTCATGGCCAATCGCCACGGCTTTGAAAGGCATCTGCGTCCGACCGATGCGCTCCTGGTACCGCCCATGCTCGATCGGATGAGCGTCATGGATTGGGGACGCCATCGCGAGCTCTCCGAGGCAACGTACGCATGGACGCTGGGGCAGATCGATCTGCTGCGGGACGCAGGCCACGCGGCCGTACGATAGCTACTTTCGCGCGTCCGCTCTTCCATCCCGGACGATCCCGTTCTACTTCATGTTCAGATCCAAACCACCGCGTTTGACGGAGTGACTGCCCATGGTGACCCCGAGCGATGCCCTGGCCGATATCTGGCGGACGATTGGTGGCGATAGCGCGGCGCTCGCGCGCGTGAACCTCACCGGTGCGGAGCCGGCGCTGCCGTCGTCGTTCAGGACCGGCACGATCGCGCAGGCGACCATCGCGGCGTCGGCACTGGCTGCGAGTGAAGTCGATCGCGCGCGCAACGGCCGTGCCCAGAACGTGTCGGTGGACATGCGCCATGCGGCCGCGGAGTTCCTCAGCGAGCGGCTGTATACCATCGACGGCAAGCCGCCCCCTTGGGCCTGGGACAAGATCGCCGGTACCTACCAGACGGGCGATGGCCGCTGGGTGCGACTGCATACGAACTTCCCGCATCATCGTGAGGGCATTCTCAACATGCTGGGTGTTGCCTACGATCACGACGAGGTCGCGGCGGCGCTGAAGGGATGGACCGGGCAGGATTACGAGGACGAGGTGGCGCGGCGCGGGCTCGTCGGCACCATGATGCGCAGTCCCGACGAGTGGGCCGCCCATCCCCAGGGCAGCGCGATCGCCGGCCTCCCACTTATGGAGATCGTGAAGATCGCGGATGCGCCGGCGCAGGCTTTGCCGCCGGGTGCGCGACCGCTTTCTGGCGCGCGCGTGCTCGACTTGACGCGCGTGCTCGCAGGGCCGGTTTGCGGGCGTACGCTCGCTGCACATGGCGCGGACGTTTTGCGCGTGACGGGGCCGCATCTACCAGACATTCCTGGCCTCGACGTGGATACCGGGCGCGGCAAGCTTTCGGCGCACATTGACCTGCGCGGAGCAGAGGGCAAGGCGACACTCGCCGGCCTGCTGAAGTCGGCAGATATTTTCGTACAGGGCTACCGCCCGGGCGGTATTGCCGAACGTGGGTTCTCGCCGGAGGAGGCCGCAGAGCTGCGCCCCGGCATCGTCTATGTCTCGCTTTGCGCCTGGAGCCACGTCGGGCCCTGGGCGCGGCGACGCGGTTTCGATTCGCTCGTGCAGACGGCGACAGGCATCAATCGCGCCGAGGCCGAGGCCGAGGTCGCGGGCGTCGACAGGCCCGTCGAACTTCCCTGCCAGGCGCTGGATCACGGCGCCGGATACCTCATGGCGACCGGCGCCATGCTGGCACTCAAGCGCCGGGCGGAAATTGGTGGTTCGTGGCTCGTGCGCGTGTCGCTTGCGCAGGTCGGGCACTGGCTCACCAGTTTGGGACGATTGCCTGACGGGCAGAAGGCGTCGAAGATCGATCGCGCAGCTGTGCAGGATATGTTGGTGGATCTGCCGAGCGCGCACGGTGCCATGTCGGTGATGAGCCATGCTGGCCGGCTGTCGGAGACCTCGCCAAGGTGGGACCGTCCGTGCGTCGCGCTCGGCACCCATGCGGCGGCATGGCCGATGGCTTGAGTGTACCGATTGGGTTTGAGTGAGTATTGCCTGCAGGGGGCGGCTGATCCGCGTGGCTAAAAAAAAACGGAGCAAGAGATCATGAGCTTGAAAGGCCGAAATGCAATCGTGACGGGCTCCACGTCGGGGATCGGTCTCGGCATGGCGACGGCGCTGGCGAGGGCCGGTGCGAACGTGATGATCAACGGGCTTGGCAGTGAGGCGGAAATCGCGGAAGCAACGAAGGAAGTCGCGGCTGCCGGTACGCGCGTCATCTACGACCACGCCAACATGCTTCGTCACAATCAGATCGCCGAGATGGTCGAGCGCTGCGACCGCGAGCTCGGTCCTGTCGACATCCTCATCAACAATGCCGGCATCCAGCACGTGGCGCCTGTCGAAGAATTCCCGATCGAGAAGTGGGATGCGATCATCGCGATCAATCTCACCTCGGCGTTCCACACGACGCGCGCGGCCGTACCCGGTATGAAGAAACGCAATTGGGGCCGCATCATCAACCTCTGCTCGGCGCATTCGCTCGTCGCCTCGCCCTTCAAGTCGGCCTACGTCGCGGCGAAGCACGGGCTCGCGGGCTTCACGAAGACGGTCGCGCTCGAGCTGGCGCAGACCGGCATTACGGTCAATGCGATCTCGCCGGGCTTCGTGAAGACGCCGCTGGTCGCGAAGCAGATTCCGGATCTCGCGAAGGCGCGCGGGATTACTGAAACGGAAGCCGAGAAAGAAATACTCACGTCTCAGCCGAGCGGCCGATTTGCTTCGATCGAGGACATTGGCGCGCTCGCGGCATTCCTCGCGAGCGACGCGGCGTCGTCCATCACGGGCGCGAACTACTCGATCGATGGCGGCTGGACGGCACGTTAATTGAGTGCCGCGGGATGCTGGGAAGAGGTGCTGTCGCCTCCTCCTGCCGCGCTATGCCCGCGGCCGCCATGCGGAGACGTCCCGCAATACGGCGCGGCTGCTCTCAGCTCCGGTAATCCGCATTCACCGAGATGTAGCCGTGCGTGAGGTCGCAGGTCCAGATCGTGGACTTGCCGGCGCCGATGCCGAGATCGACCTTGATGGTGATCTCCGGGTTCAGCATGTAGTCGGCGACAGTCTCCTCGACATACGTCGGTGAGCGCTCGCCATCCTTCGCGACCTGATGCGGGCCGAACCAGATGGCGAGTTTGTCGCGATCTGCCGCCTCGCCTGCCTTCCCGACGGCCATGACCACGCGCCCCCAGTTCGGATCCTGGCCAGCGATCGCCGTCTTAACGAGCGGCGAGTTCGCGATCGAGAGGCCTATCGTGCGCGCCGCGGAGTCGTTCTCGGCGCCCTGCACCTCGATGGTGACGAACTTCGAGAGACCCTCACCGTCCTTGGCAACCATGATGGCGAGTTCGCGCATAAGATCGTGCGCCTTGGCCGTGAAGTCGGCGAGGGCTGGATCATCGGCGCTTGTCACGGCTTTCTGACCGCGTGCCGCGGCCTTGCCGGTTGCGAACATCAGCATTGTGTCGCTGGTCGAGGTATCGCCATCGACCGTCATGCAGTTGAAGCTCTTCTGCGCGCCGGCTGCGAGCAGGCTCTGTAGCGCCGGTGCCGCGATTGCCGCATCCGTGAAGATGAAGCACAGCATGGTCGCCATGTCGGGCGCGATCATGCCGGCGCCCTTGCAGAAGCCGTTGATCGAGACCTGCACGCCGCCGATGATCGCGGTGCGCGTCACGAGCTTCGGGAAGGTGTCGGTGGTCATGATGGCGCGCGCGGTATCCGCCCAGGCATCCGGCTTTGCCGACTTCGCGAGCCCTTCGAGCAGGTGCGCGAACTTGCCGGCTTCCAGCGGCTCGCCAATCACGCCGGTCGATGCGAGAAAGACATCGCTCTTCGCGCAGCCGACCGCCTTCATGGCGAACTCGGCCGTCAGCTCGACGGCCTCGCGCCCCTTTTTGCCCGTGAAGGCATTGGAGTTGCCGGAGTTCACGACCAACGCCCGCGCCCGCCCAGACTTGAGGCTCTCGCGGCACCACAACACCGGCGCCGAGCAGGTCTTGGATTGGGTCAGCACGCCCGCGGCGACCGTGCCCTCGTCCATGACCGCGATCATGAGATCTTTTCGGTTGCGGTACTTGATGCCGGCTTCGCACGCAGCAAAGCGAACGCCGTCGATGACGGGGACCTCGGGAAGCGCCTTGGGGGCGAACGGGGACACGGCGGCATCGGATTTGGCCATGGAACGGCTCCGGTCATGCGAGCAGCTTGGGATGGAAGGCAATACTGCCTGCAATGCACGGGGCGCAAGGCGAACATGACCCCTCGCTCTGCGCCGGGCGCGGGACGCAGTTGCAACATTATTGCATTCGGCCTTTACAGGGGGGGCCTGGCGGACCAAAAGTCTCGACCATGATGGAGCCCTTCCTGCTTCGCGCGCTTATTGCCGGTCTCGGCATTGCCATCGTGGCGGCCCCGCTCGGCTGCCTCGTCGTGTGGCGGCGTATGTCCTATTTCGGTTCGACGGTGGCGCACGCGGGCCTGCTCGGGGTTGCCTTCGGCATTTCCTTCAATATCGATCTGACGCTCGGCGTGATCGTGGTGTCGCTTGCCGTGGGGGCCATGTTGGTCGTTCTCGAGCGCCAGCCTTTGCTCCCCGTGGACAGCCTGCTCGGCATTCTTTCCCATGCCGCGCTCGCGCTCGGCCTCATCGCAGCGGCGCGCCTTTCCGGCCAGCGCCTCGACCTCATGGGCTATCTTTTCGGGGACATCCTGGCAGTCACCGAGGGCGATCTCCTCTGGGTGTACCTCGGCGGTGCGCTGGTGTTGGCGGCGATCGCGCTTTTCTGGAAGACGCTGGTGGCGGTTGCAGTGCACAAGGAGCTCGCCGCCGCCGAGGGCCACAATACGGCACGCGCCGAGGCGGCCCTCATCATGCTGCTGGCGTTCATCATTGCCGTGGCCATGAAGGTCGTTGGCGTGCTGCTGATCGTCGCCTTCCTGATCATGCCGGCGGCCGCCGCGCGCCCCTTCTCGGCGACGCCCGAGGCCATGGTGGTGGGAGCGGCTGGCCTCGGCATTCTCGGGACGGCCGGGGGCCTCGCCCTGTCGGTCGCCTGGGACGTGCCGGCCGGACCGGCGGTCGTGGTCATTTTGTCTGCGTTCTGCCTCGCCTCGCTGGCTGCGGCGTTCTCCCTGCAGCGGCGGTAAGGCCAGTTGGCTGTGACAGTAAGGTGTGGCAAGCAGAGGCGCCCGAGGCGCGTTTTCCTAACTGCGAACAGGCCGAGACATGCTGACCAGCCCCGCTGAGCGTCGCCAGACCCATGCCGTGAACGTCGGTGGCGTCATTGTCGGTGGCGGCGCGCCGATCGTCGTTCAGTCGATGACCAATACCGACACCGCCGATGCCGAGGGCACGGCGCGGCAGGTCGCGGCACTCGCGCGAGCCGGCTCCGAGATTGTCCGCATCACGGTCGATCGCGACGAAGCCGCGAAAGCCGTGCCGGTCATCCGCGAGAAGCTCGCGAAGATGCGCGTGAGCGTGCCGATCGTCGGCGACTTCCACTACAACGGCCACACATTGCTGACCGAGAATCCCGCCTGCGCGGAGGCGCTCGACAAGTATCGGATTAATCCCGGTAACGTCGGCTTCAAGGACAAGAAGGACCGCCAGTTCTCCGCGATCATCGATCTCGCGCTCGAGCATAACAAGCCCGTGCGAATCGGCGTGAACTGGGGCTCTCTCGACCAGGAGCTGCTGACGCACCTCATGGACGTGAATGCAAAGAGCGCCACGCCCAAGTCCGCGCGCTCGGTCATGCACGAGGCGATCGTGCAATCGGCCGTGCTCTCGGCGAAGCGCGCGGAGGAGCTCGGCCTCGGCGGTGACCGTATCGTCATTTCGGCCAAGGTCTCGGCCGTGCAGGATCTCATCGCGGTCTATTCGATGCTCGCCGAGCGCTGCGGCTACGCGCTGCACCTCGGCCTCACCGAGGCGGGCATGGGCTCGAAGGGCATCGTCGCCTCCTCGGCCGCCATGGGTATCGTGCTACAGGCCGGCATCGGCGACACGATCCGCTATTCGCTCACGCCCGAGCCTGGTGGCGACCGAACGCTCGAGGTGCAGGCAGCGCAGGAGCTGCTGCAGACCATGGGACTGCGGACATTCATGCCCATCGTCGCCGCCTGCCCAGGCTGTGGTCGGACGACTTCGACGGTTTTCCAGGAACTGGCCCGTGACGTGCAGACCATGATCCGCGAGCGCATGCCCGAGTGGCGAGCGCGCTATCCGGGCGTCGAGGGGCTAAACCTCGCCGTCATGGGGTGCATCGTGAATGGCCCTGGCGAATCGAAGCATGCAGACATCGGCATTTCGCTCCCCGGCACGGGCGAGACGCCATCCGCTCCTGTATTCATTGACGGGCGCAAGGCCATGACGCTCCGCGGGCCAAATATTGCCAGTGAGTTCAAGACGATCGTCGAGGACTACATCGAGAAGCGTTACGGGACAAAGGCCGCCCAGTAGCAGCTAGGCAGGCGTTCTGCTGTCCTTCCATGCACGATTTGACCGAGACAAAGCGGGGCGCGACCTCGTAAGATCGCGGAGGCCGCGCACCGCGGCCGCTCGTGCCAATCCACCGAGCTCATCCCATGTACGAAAAGGTCACGCGCTCTATCCGCGTGCGTGTCCGGCCGGAGTACCTCGAAGCACAATCCGCCCCCGATGAAGGGCGGTACTTCTGGTCCTACACGGTCGAGATCGTGAACGAAGGCAGCGAGACGGTGCAGCTCCGCTCGCGCTACTGGCGTATCACCGATGGCAATGGCCACATCGAGGAAGTTCGCGGCCCAGGGGTGATCGGGCAGACGCCGGTGCTCGGCCCCGGCGAGACCTTCGAGTACACCTCGGGTTGCCCCTTGCGGACGTCGTCCGGCATCATGGTCGGCTCCTACCAGATGACCAAGAGCAACGGCGCCATGATCGATATCGCCATCCCCGCATTCTCGCTCGACAGCCCGTTCGTGCGGCGCAGTCTGAACTGATCCCGAGGAGTTTGAATGTCGTCCCTGCTATCCGACGCCAAGGCTTTGCTCGCGAAGCTGGTGTCGTTCGACACCATAAGCGCGAAGACCAACCTGCCCTGCGCCGAGTTCATTCGCGATTATCTCGCCGGGCATGGCGTCGAGGCCACGTTGCTCCCCTCGGACGACGGCATTCACGCCAACCTCTTCGCGACGATCGGACCGCGCGGGGACGGCGGCATTGCATTCTCAGGGCACATGGACGTGGTTCCTGTCGCAGGCCAACCCTGGGACACGGATCCCTTCGAGATGGTCGAGCGCGATGGGCTGCTCTACGGTCGCGGCACGTGCGACATGAAGGGTTATCTCGCGTGCGTGCTGGCGCTCGTGCCAGAGATGAAGAAGCGTGCGCTCAAGCGGCCGCTCTATATCGCTTTCTCTTATGACGAGGAAGTGGGCTGCACGGGCGTGAAGCCCATGATCGCCGAGTTCGGCAAGTCATTGCCGACGCCGGGCATCGTACTCGTCGGCGAGCCGACACTGATGACCGTCGTCGATGCGCACAAGGGAGGCTATCGCTTCCGCACGGAGATCACGGGGCAGGCGGCGCACTCCTCGAAGCCGCAGCTCGGGGCATCCGCCATCTTTGCCGCCGCGGATCTCGCGATGGAACTGCGGCGCATTGAGGAGCGATACAAGGCGAAGCAAGTCAACCCGCGGTTCGATCCGCCCTACTCGTCGATCTCGATCGGCTCGATCGCGGGTGGCGTTGCCCACAACATCATCCCGCCGCACACTGAGATGAACTGGGGCGTTCGCGCGCTTCCCGGCCTCGACGTCCCGGCACTCGTTCGCGAGTTCGACGCGTACGCGCAGCAGCATGTTCTGCCGCCGATGCGCGCGGTGAGCGACGATTGCGCGATCGTGACAACGCCGACAGGCGTGCTGCCGGCGTTCTCATCGGGCGAGAATTCTGTAGCGACCTCGTTGGTGCTCAAGCTCGTCGGACAGAACGAGACATTCGCCGTTCCCTACGGCACCGAGGCGAGCCACTTCCAGGCGGCTGGATGCTCGTCGGTCGTGTGCGGGCCTGGCAGCATCGACCAGGCTCATCAGGCCAACGAGTTCGTTGCGATCAGTGAGCTCGAGCGCTGCCTGACGTACCTCGGCCGGGTGATCGACACGGCGAGCGAATAGCCGCGCATCTTCGCGGAGGTCGCATGGCGTCCAGGAACGGCGGCTCCGTCCGCAAGCTCATCGAGTTCGATGGCGAAACGTGGCGCGCGCTCGAAGGCCTGTCGCACGACAACTTCGCGAGCCTCCAGGAGCTGGCGGACGAGGCATTTCGCGATTTGCTCAAGAAGCACGGCCGTCCAGTGACGCTGCGCGAGGCCTTGAAGGCCAGCGCGCGCGCCATTCCGGCTAATGATGCGGGAGGCTTGCCCCGTCGGCCGAAGCCGCGGAGCAAGCGCTAGCTCAGTACGTCGCGCGACCGCCGGAGATGTCGAGTACGGTGCCCGTCGTGAACGAGCAATCCTCGGAGGCGGCGAACGCCGCGAGCGCCGCGATCTCATCGACATTCACGAACCGCCCGCGCGGAATCTTCGAGAGCATGAAGTCGATGTGCTGCTGCGTCATCTGGTCGAAGATGGCCGTTTTCGCCGCAGCGGGCGTGATCGCGTTGACCGAGATGTCGTACTGGGCGAGCTCCTTGGCGAGGCTCTTCGTCAGCGCAATGACGCCAGCTTTCGATGCCGAGTAGTGCGCGGCATTAGGATTGCCCTCCTTGCCGGCAATCGAGGCGATATTGACGATGCGCCCGTACTTCTGCGCGATCATCGTCGGGGCGACGGCGCGGCAGCAGTAGAACGGCCCGTCGAGATTTATCTTGAGTACGCGCTGCCAGTCGGCGATCGGCAACTCCCACGTAGGCGCGTTGCCGCCAGCAATGCCGGCGTTATTGACGAGGATGTCGATGCGCTGGAAGTCAGTGAGCGTCGCCTTGAGCGCGCCTTCGACCGATTCCGGATTGGTCACATCGACGGCATAAGCCTTGGAAGCCTGGCCGAGTGCCGCCGCCGTCTTGTCGGCAAGAGGCTTATCCATATCCCAGATCGCCAGCTTCGCGCCCGACGCGATGAAACGCTCGGCGATGGCGCGGCCGATGCCCTGTGCGCCTCCGGTAACGACGGCGATCCTGCCCTTGAGATCAATTGCGTTGGCCATGACGTTTCCTCGAGTCTGTTTGTTGATCTAATTCAGCGGAAGCGGCGTTCGAGCTCGGCAACCTGCTCGTCCGTCAGGAGGCGCAGGCGTTCGCCGCGCAACATGAGAAAGAGCTTGGCGGTTTCCTCCAGCTCTTCGATGGCGTCCTGCGCGGCGGAGAGGCTCGTTCCGGCGACTACGGGGCCGTGGTTGGCGAGCAATACCGCATGATGCTTGCCCGCGAGCGCGCCGACGGCGTTCGCCAAAGTCTCATCGCCCGGCGGATAGTAGGGCACGAGCGGTAGGCGGCCGATGCGCATGGCGTAGTAGGCCGTAATCGGTGGCAGGCAGTTGCTGTGATCGATGCCGTCGATGCAACTCACAGCGACGGAATGCGTCGAGTGCAAATGCACGACCGCGCCGCATCCCGGCCGCGCGCCGTACATGGTCGTGTGCAGAAAGGCTTCTTTGGTCGGCTTGTCGCCGTCGATGAGCTTGCCCGAAGCATCGAGCTTGGAGAGCCGCGCTGGATCGAGTGTGCCGAGCGAGGAGCCGGTCGGGGTCATGAGCCAGCCGCCATCATGAAGTGCGACCGAGATGTTTCCTGTCGAGCCGTGCGTCAGCCCGCGATTGAACAGCGAGGCGCCGGCTCTCACGATCTCTTCGCGCAGGCGGCTCTCGCTCACGACAGCTTCTCCCAGGCCTTGAGGAAGAAATCCGGCGCGCCGAAGTTGCCGGACTTGAGCGCCAGCACCATGTCGCGGCCGCCGATCGCGCGCGTCCAGGGCACACCGGGATCAATCTCCGGTCCGATCTCCAGCGTGGTAACGCCGAGACCGTTGACGACGGCACCGGATGTCTCGCCGCCCGCAACGATCATGCGGCTGAAGCCAGTATCGCTGAGGCCGATCGCGGTCTTCGCCAGCACTTCCTCGACGATCGAGCCGGCTTTGTCGCGGCCGAGCTTCGCCTGGGCGGCGGCGACGGCATCGGGATCGGCACTCGAATAGATGAGCGGCGGCCGTTCGGCGGACTGGTCCTTGACCCACGCGATGACGCGCTCAGCATTCATCTCGCCGGATGCGAGTGCGAGCGGATCGAGGCGCAGCGCCGGCAGGCCAGCAGCGATCGCCGCTTGCACCTGACCGCGAGTCGCGGCGCTGCAGCTTCCCGCGAGGATGAGCGCGCGCCCTTTCGGTGCACGCATGGACGCCGGCGGGTCAGCGGCTTTCATCAGGCCCTGCCGCACGAAGTTTGCCGGCAGGCCGAGCGCAACACCTGAGCCGCCCGTGATCAGCTTCATGCCAGCCGCGGCAGTGCCCATGTCGATGAGGTGGCGGTCGGTGATCGCATCGAGCACAAGGAAGCGTTCGTCGCGCTGATCGGCTGCGGCCATCGCCGCCTTGATGGATTCTGCGCCCGCATCGACGACCGCGAATGGCAAGAGGCCGACCTTGAGCTTCGTCTGCCGCTGCAGGACGCGCGCGAGGTTCGAATCGCGCATCGGCGTGAGCGGGTGGTCTTTCATCGGGCTTTCGGCGAGCGGCACGTCGCCGACGAAGAGATTGCCTTGATACACAGTCCGCTTGTTGGTCGGGAACGCTGGGCAGACGATCGCCTGCCGTGCGCCGAGATGGGCGAGCAGTGCCTCCGCCACGGGGCCGATATTGCCTTCATCTGTCGAGTCGAAGGTCGAGCAGTACTTGAAGAAGATCTGTCGCGCGCCGCTCGCAATCAGTGCATCTGCAGCCGCGAGCGAGAGCGACACGGCCTCATCTACCGGACACGTCCGTGTCTTGAGCGCGACGACGACCGCATCGAAGCCCGAAAGATCGGCGTTCTTATCGGGCACCTGCATGACCTGCACGGTGCGCATTCCGCCGCGCGTGAGCATGAGCGCGAGATCGGTCGCGCCCGTCAGATCATCGGCGATGCATCCGAGCAGCATTGAGCGGCCCTCCCTGGGCAGCGTTACGGCCCAGCGGTCTTATGCCGCCCTGGCCTTGCGGGCGTTCTCGATGGCTTCCCAGATGCGCGCCGGTGTTGCCGGCATCTCGATGTGCGTGATGCCGAGCGGCGACAGCGCATCGCAGACTGCATTGATCGTCGCGGCCAGCGAGCCCACGGTACCTGCCTCGCCGACGCCCTTGGCGCCGAGCGAATTCACTTTGGTCGGCACCTCACGCGTGCGGATGTTGATGTTCGGCAGGTCGTTCGCGCGCGGGATCATGTAGTCCATGAACGAGCCAGTGGAGAGCTGCGCCGACTCGGCGTCATAGATGAGCTTCTCGCCGATGGCCTGGGCGACACCCTGCGCGACGCCGCCATGGATCTGCCCGCGCGCGAGCGTCGGATTGATGACTGTGCCGATGTCCTCGACGATGGTGTAGCGCACGATCTCAAGTGCGCCCGTGTCGGGATCGATCTCGACCTCGCACATGTGGCAGCCGTTCGGATAGGTGACCGACGGTGGCTGGAACTCACCTGCGGCGGTGAAGCCATCATCGTTCGACTTCTCGGCGTGCTCGGCGACCTCGAAGAGTGTCACCGCGCGGTTGGTGCCGCCGAGGCGGAAGTGCCCATCCGCGAATTCGATGTCATCAGGCTTGGCTTCGAGCATTTCGGCCGCGATCTCGCGGCCCTTGGCAATCGTGTTCTCGACCGTGATGGCCACACAGGCGCCACCGACGCCCGTGCTGCTCGAGCCACCGTTGCCGCGTCCGCCAGGCAGCAGGTCCGTGTCGCCCTGCACGTAGCGGACCTTATCGACAGGCACGCCAAGGCGCTCGGCAACCAGATACGACATCATCGTCTCGATGCCCTGGCCGACGCTCATGACGCCGGTGTTGAGCGTGACAGTGCCATCGCTCGAGACGCGGATTGCGGAGTAGTCCTTGCCGGGCTTCACGAACGGGCCGCCGGCGACCTCGATCGGATTGGAGATGCCGAGACCGCGGAGCTTGCCGCGCTTCGCCGATTCCGCCCGGCGCGCTTGGAAGCCCGCGTGGTCGGCAAGTTCGGCCGCGCCCGTCATGTTGCCCTCGAACTCGCCGCAGTCATAGGTGAACGTGAAGCCCGTGTCGTAGGGCATGGCCGTCGGCGGCACTAGATTGCGCAGGCGCAGCTGATAGGGATCGATCTTCAGCTTGCGCGCGGCGAGGTCGATCAGCCGCTCGATCGCATAGGTCGCCTCCGGACGACCCGCGCCGCGATAGGGTGCGGATGTCTGCTGGTTGGTGAAGATGCCGCGCACGGCCGCAACGATCGTGGGAATTCGGTAGACGCCGGCAATGCCGCCGAGATTGCCGATCATGAACAGCGAGCGCCCCGAAAGGTAGCAACCGATGTTCACGTCGAACTTGCCGCGCAGGCCGAGGAACTTGCCGTCCTTGTCGAGCGCAAGCTCGGCGTCGATGTGCACGTCGCGGCCGTGGTCGTCCGAGAGGAAGGACTCTCGGCGCTCCGAAATCCAGCGCACGGGGCGTCCGAGGCGCTTGGCGGCCCAGAGCACGAGCACGTCCTCGGGATAGGCGCCGCTCTTCATGCCGAATGAGCCACCGACATCGCCGGCGAGGATGCGCACCTTGGACTGGTCGACCTTGAAGAGACCGGCGAGCGTCGGGCGCATGTTGAATGGGCCCTGCGTCGAGGCATGAATGACGAAACGTCCTTCGTCATCGATGAGGCCGAGGGCGCCGCGCGGCTCCATGCTGCAGGCGGTGACACGCGAGACGTGTGAGGTCAGGCGCACGACGTGCGCGGCGCCGGCAGCGGCCTTCTCGAAGGCGTCGTTGTCGCCCTTCTTCCATACATAGGCGATGTTGTCGGGCACTTCGTCCCACACGGCGGGCGCGCCGGACGCGAGCGCTGGCTCGACATCGCCGACGGCATCGAGCGGGTCGTAGTCGATATCGACCAGCTCGCCGGCGGCCTCAGCCTGCTCGACGGTTTCCGCGACGATCAGCACCACGCACTCGCCGACAAAGCGAACGCGATCGCGCGCGAGCACCGGGCGCTTGGCCTGATGGGCCTTCTGGCCGTCGGATTTCGGCAGCTCGACGCCACAGGGCAGATCGCCGATACCATCAGCGGCGAGATCGGCGCCGGTCAGCATCGCGAGCACGCCCGGCGCTGCCTTGGCGGCCGTCGTGTCGATGCTGCGGATCTTGGCATGGGCATAAACCGAGCGGACCGTGAAGGCGTGCGCAAGGCGCGGCAGGCGTAGGTCGGCCACATAGCGGCCGCGACCTGTTGCGAGACGCTCGTCTTCGATCCGGCCTGTGTACGCGATCGTCTCGGTCATCAGTATTCTCCGTAAATCCCGTAAGCTCGGCCACAACCATAGTGGCACAGCGCCGTTCGGCAAGCCGTTCGGGATCAGATTCGCCCCTCGGCAACGGCATGGCAGGCGACCGTGTGCGCGGAAGAGGCCGTAGCGGTCGGGCCCAGCTCGGGCATCTCGCGGCGGCAGCGCTCGCGCACGGCCGGACAGCGGGGATTGAAGGCACAACCTGGCGGTGGGCTGATCGGGTTCGGAATCTCGCCCTCGACCATCTTGCGGGGGCGGCCCGTCATGGCGAGGTCGGGCACGGCATCGAGCAGCATCTTTGCATAGGGATGGCGAGGAGCGCTGAAGAGTTCCTGTGTCGGCGAGATCTCGACAATACGTCCGAGGTACATGACGCCGATGCGTGCCGCCATATGGCGAACCACAGCAAGGTTGTGGCTGATGAAGAGATACGTCAGGCCGAGGCGATCCTGCAGCTCGCGCATGAGATTGAGGATCTGCGCCTGCACGGAAACGTCGAGGGCGCTCGTCGGCTCGTCGGCGACAAGGAACTCGGGCTTGGAGGAGAGCGCGCGGGCAATGCAGATGCGCTGGCGCTGGCCGCCGGAGAACTCGTGCGGGTACTTGGCGGCATCCGCAGGGTCGAGACCGACGAGGCGCAGCAGCTCGCCGACCTGATGGTCGATCTCGGCGCGATCCTTGGCGAGGCCGAACGCGCGGATCGGATCGGCGATAATGCTGCCGACGCGCCAGCGCGGATTGAGGCTCGCGTACGGATCCTGGAAGATCATCTGGATGCGACGGCGCAGCGCCTGGCGCTTCTCGGCATCGGCAATGGACCACATGTCGACGCCGTCAATGGAGACGTTCCCTTCCGTCGGCTCGAGTAGACCGACGACCATCTTGGCGACAGTGGATTTGCCGGATCCGGATTCGCCGACGAGAGCTACTGTCTCGCGCTTGCCGATGTCGAAGGAGACGTCCGTGACGGCGCGGAGCAGCTTGCGCTCCTCGTGCTCGATGACGCGATTGAGCCAGGGCTTCGATACGTCGAATACGCGCGAGAGGTTCTTCACCTCGACGAAGGGGCGGCCGGTCATTGCGGTGCCCCTGCGGTCTGAGGCGCGACGAGCCAGCAGGCAGCGAGCGAATGATCAACTGCCATCAGATCGGGCCGCTCGGAGCGGCAGCGGTCGAAGGCGTGGGGACAGCGGGGATTGAAGGCGCAGCCCTTCGGGATGGCCGTGAGCCGCGGCATCGAGCCTGGGATTTGCGTGAGGCGATCGCCAGTCCCTTCAAGTGACGGGATTGAGCCCATGAGGCCGCGCGTGTAGGGATGATGCGCGGACTTGATCACCTCGCGCACGGGACCGATCTCGGCAATGCGGCCCGCATACATGACGGCGACGCGGTTGGCGGTTTCCGCGATCACGCCCATGTCGTGCGTGATGAGCATGACGGCCGTGCCGCGCTCGCGGCAGAGGCGCTTCAGGAGCTGGATGATCTGCGCCTGAATGGAGACGTCGAGCGCGGTCGTCGGCTCGTCGGCGATGATCAGATCGGGCTCGGCGCACAGAGCAAGAGCCAGCACCACGCGCTGGCGCATGCCGCCGGAGAACTCGTGCGGGTAGCCATCGATGCGTCGTTCCGCGCCTTGGATGCCAACTTCAGTGAGCAAGTCGACGGCGCGCGCGCGGGCTTCGCGCTCGCTCATGGGCAAATGCGTGCGGATGGTCTCGATGAGTTGGTCGCCAATGCGGTAGAGCGGATTGAGGCTCGTCAGCGGGTCCTGGAAGACCATGCCGATCCGCTTGCCGCGGATTGGGCGCATGGCCTCGCGTGAGAGATTGTCGATGCGCTGACCATTGAGGCGGATCTCACCGCCGGCAACGCGCCCGGGCGGTTCGAGGAGGCCGATGATGGCGGTGCCGGTGAGCGATTTTCCCGCGCCGGACTCGCCGACGATGCCGAGCACCTCGCCGGGCGCGATGTCGAACGAGACGTCGTCGACAGCGACGAGCGTGCCGCGTCGCGTCGGGAACTCGACGCGGAGATTGCGGACGGAGAGGACGGGCGTCTCGGTCATCAGCGGAGCTTCGGATTGAGGGCGTCGCGCAGCCAGTCGCCGAGCAAGTTCACGGCGAGCACCAGCACCGCGAGCGTGAGGCCCGGGAAGGCGACCATCCACCAGGAGCCCGAGAAGAGATACTTGTTGCCGATCTGGATCATGGTGCCGAGCGAGGGCTCGGTCGGCGGGAGGCCGACGCCAAGGAAGGAGAGTGTGGCCTCGGTGATGATGGCGAGCGCGAGGTTGATCGTGCCGATGACGAGCACGGGCGAGAGCACGTTCGGCAACACGTGCTTGAACATGATGGCCGTGCGGCTCATGCCGATGAGGCGGGCGGCCTGCACGTATTCCTTGTTCTTCTCGACGAGGGTCATGCCGCGTACGGTGCGCGCGTACTGCACCCAGAACGAAAGGCCGATCGACAGCACGAGGATCCAAAATTCTGCGCCGCCGAGCCGCCCGCGGAAGAGCGTCTGCGCAATGCCGTTGATGAGCAGCGCGACGAGGATCGCCGGGAACGTGAGCTTAACGTCAGCAATGCGCATGATGATCGTGTCGACGATGCCGCCGAAGTAGCCGGCAACGAGGCCGAGACTGACGCCGATGCCGATCGCCAGGAAAACCGCGAGCACGCTGATCGCGATCGAGCTGCGGGTGCCGTAGAGGATGGTCGAGAGGATGTCGCGGCCCTGATCGTCGGTGCCCAGCAGGAAGCGCGGATCGCCGCCTTTGACCCATGCGGGGGGCAGGTCCGAGTCCATCAAATTGAGCGCGCGCAGATCATAAGGATCGTGCGGCGCGATGACGGGGGCAAGAAGTGCCGCACCGACCATCAGGAGCGTGACGATGCCGGCCAGCACGACAAGGCGCGAGGAGCGGAAGCTGTACCAGAGATCGCTGTCGAAGAAGCGGGTGACGAGCCTTCGCGGCGCGGGCCGCGCAGTGTGCGCCTCGATCACGGGCAAGCCCTGTTCCTCGGTGCTCATGCTTCACGCCCGTAGATGCGCACGCGCGGATCGATCCACACGTAGAGCAGATCGACGATCAGGTTGATCAGCACGAACAGGAAGGCCACCAACAGTAGGTAGGCCGACATGACTGGGATGTCGGCATTCTGCACGGCCTGTATGAACATGAGGCCCATCCCCGGCCACTGGAAGACGGTCTCGGTGATGATCGCGAAGGCGATGATGGCGCCGAGCTGAAGGCCGATGATCGTGATGACTGGAATGAGCGTGTTCTTCAGCGCATGGCCGAAGTTGACGGCGCGATCGGAGAGGCCACGGGCGCGGGCAAACTTGATGTAGTCCGTGCGGAGGACCTCGAGCATCTGCGAACGCACAAGCCGCGTCACGAGCGTCATCTGGAAAAGGCCGAGCGTGATCGCAGGCAGAATGAGCGCCTTGAGGCCCGAAACTGTAAGAAGCCCTGTCGTCCAGCCACCGATCCTGACGACCTCGCCTCGTCCGAAGGACGGCAGCACGCCGAGCTGCACCGCGAAGACGTAGATGAGCAGGATGCCGATCAAGAATGTCGGTAGAGATATGCCGATCAGGGAGACGGATAAGAAGAGCTTCGATAGCCAGCTATCTCGGTGGATGCCCGTATAGACGCCCATCGGTATGCCGAGAAGGACGGCAAAGAGGGCCGCCGTCAGAGCGAGCTCGAATGTGGCCGGGAAGCGCTCGGCGATGAGCGAGGTGACGGGGCGCTTGACCTGATAGGAAATGCCGAAGTCATAGCGCGCGGCATTCCAGATGAAGCGGCCAAACTGCACAAGTACAGGGTCGTTGAGCCCGAGGCGCTCGCGCAGCTCCTCGCGCTCGGCAATGGTTGTGTCCTGGCCGACCATCTGGTTGACCGGATCACCGACAAAGCGGAAGAGCACGAACGCCAGCAGCGCGACCGTCAGCATGACGATGGCGGCTTCGAACAGTCGGCGGATCGTGAATGCGAGCATCAGCGCCGTTCGGTCATTGAAACCAAGACGGGGCGGACAACCGTCCGCCCCGATCGAGATTGTGAAGCGCTATTCCTTCTGCGCCCAGTAGAAGAGGATCTGGTTGTCTGCGCGCTGGACAATCTTGACCTTCTTCGAGACGCCCCAGTTCAGCGCCTGCTGATGGAGCGGAATGATCCCTGCTTCCTCATGGACGATGCGGAAGGCCTGGGCGATCAGGTCGTCGCGCTTCGCTGTGTCGTTCTCGACGAGAACCTGCTTGGCGAGCTCGTCGACCTTGGGATTGCAGTAGCCGCCATAGTTGAAAGCGCCGGCGCCCTTGTCGTCGCGGCAGCCCGTGATGTTCAGCAGCACGTTGTGGCTGTCGAATGAGCCGGGCGTCCAACCGAGCAGGTTGAAGGAGCTGTCGTACTTCTGCGTCGCTCCTGCCTTCTCGAAGTACTTCGCTTTCGGCATCGCGTTGAGCTTCGCCTTGATGCCAATGCGCGCGAGCATGGCGACAGTCGCCTGACAGATCGCTTCGTCGTTGACGTAGCGGTCATTGGGACAGTCCATCTCGACGGCGAAGCCATTCGGATAGCCGGCTTCCGCGAGAAGCTTCTTCGCGGCATCGGGATCATAGGGATGGCGCTTGAACTCGGCAGCGCGCGAGAACAGCAGCGGCGAGATCAGCAGGGCCGAGTTCGCCGAGTTGCCGCGCATGACACGCGAGTGGATCGCCTCCATATCGATGGCCTGATAGAAAGCCTTGCGCACGCGCGCATCCTTGAAGGGGTTCTTGCCCTTCACGTCCGAGTAGAGCAGCTCGTCGCGCAGCGAATCCATATTAAGGAAGATGGTGCGCAGCTCCGGGCCTGTGAGCACGTCCGTGCCGGCATTGGCCTTGATGCGGGCAATGTCCTGCACCGGTACCGGGTCCATCATGTCGATCTCGCCCGAGAGGAGGGCCGCGACGCGGGTCGCATCGGACTTGATGGTCTGGAAGATGACCTCGGTGAGATTGTGCTCGGGCTTACCCCACCAGTTCGGATTGGGCTTGAATACGGTCTTTACGCCGGGCTGGTGGCTCTCGACCACGAACGGCCCAGTGCCATTGGCCTTGAGCGTGAACGGGTTGAGCTGGCTGGAGCTGGTCTGGACTTTGGTCGCGCCATTCGCCTCCGACCACTTCTTCGAGAAGATGTACCAGGTATCCCACTCGTAATGCAGGATCGGGTTTGGCGTGGTCGTGATGAAATCAACAGTGTGATCGTCGACCTTGACGAGCTTCGTGCCGGCGGCGATGCGGCTCTTGATGTTCGACTCGGGCGAGAGTGCGCGCTCTGCGGAGAAGATTACGTCGTCAGCCGTGAAGTCCTCGCCGTTGTGAAACTTCACGCCCTTGCGCAGATAGAAGCGCCATTTCGTCGGCTCGACGATCTCCCAGCGTTCGGCAAGGCCTGGAATTATCTTCAGATCCTTGTCGCGCTTCGTAAGTCCTTCCATGACGTTGCCCATGGCACCGAGCGTGAAGGTCTCATTCAGCGTGTAGGGGTCGAGGGCGTTGAGATCGCCCTGGAAGGCATATCGGAAAGTCTTGGCTTCTGCAGGTGCGGCAAGCATGGCGGCGGCGACGGCCGCAGCCAATGTCATGATGCGCAGCTTCATGGATCTCTACTCCCGGCGGCTCGATGCAGGATGAGCATAAGTGAGGCGCCGGCACGGGACGCGTACTTCGCACACCATGCCGGCCTGCCACCGATACTGTCGTATCCCGAGCCGGCGGTCTAGCTGGTCCTAAGGTGGATTGCTCTGTCGAGCCGCTATTGCATCCGCACCCAATAGAAGAGGATGCGATTGTCGGCGCGCTGCACCATGCTGACCTTCTTCGAAACGCCCCAGCTCAGTGCCTGCTGATGGAGGGGGATCATGCCGACCTCGTCATGGATGATGCGGAAAGCCTTGGCGAGCATCTCGTCGCGCTTTTGGACGTCGTTTTCGACTGCGATTGATCCTGCCAGATCATCGACCTTCGCATTGCAGTAACCGCCGAAGTTCGCGGTTGCACCCTTGCCGTCGGCATCGCGGCAGCCGGCGATGGAGCGCAGGATGTTGAGGCCGTCGAGGGAACTCGCCGTCCAGCCGAGCAGATTGAAGGAGCTGTCGTACTTCTGCGGCGCACCGGCCTTGTCGAAGTAGCGGGCTTTCGACATGGCGTTGAGCTTCACGTTCACCCCAATGCGCGCGAGCATGGCGACCGTCGCCTGGCAGATCGCCTCGTCATTGACGTAGCGGTCGTTCGGGCAATCCATCTCGAGCGCAAAGCCATTGGGATATCCGGCATCAGCGAGAAGCTTCTTTGCGGCGGCCGGATCATACGGGTGGCGCTTGAATTCGGCGGACCGCGAGAAGAGCGGCGGATAGATCAGCAGCGCGTTCGGCGTCGCATGGCCGCGCATGATGCGCTTCTGGATCGCGTCGATGTCGATGGCCTGATAGAAGGCCTTGCGCACGCGCGCATCCTTGAAAGGGTTCTTGCCCTTCACGTCGGAATAGAGCAGCTCGTCGCGCGCCTGATCCATGTTGAGAAAGATCGTGCGCAGCTCCGGGCCCGTGAGCACGGTGGTGTTGGCACCCGCCTGCACGCGCGGGATGTCCTGCACCGGAACGGGATCGATCATATCGACCTCGCCAGACAGGAGCGCCGCAACGCGCGTCGCGTCGGACTTGATGGTCTGGAAGACGACCCCGGTCAGATTGTGCGTGGGCTTGCCCCACCAGCCCGCGTGTGGCTTGAAAGTCGTGCGTACGCCCGGCTCATGGCTCTCGACCATGAAGGGACCGGTGCCGTTGGCCTTGAGCGCGAACGGGCTCAGTTGATTGCTCTTGGTCTGGACCTTGGTCGCGCCGTTCGCCTCGGCCCATGACTTCGACATCATGAACCAGGAATCCCACTCGGCGTGCAGTATCGGGTTCGGCACGGCAAGGACGAAGTCGACCGTGTGGGCGTCGACTTTCTCTGCCTTGAGCTTGGCAGCGAAGCGCGTGCGGATGTTGGATTCGGGCGAGAGTGCTCGCTCCAGAGAGAAGATTACGTCGTCGGCCGAGAAATCCGCGCCGTTATGGAACTTCACCCCTTTGCGAAGATGAAAGCGCCAGCGCGTGGGCTCGACGATTTCCCAACGCTCGGCGAGCGCGGGGACGATCTTGAGGTCCTTGTCGCGCGTGACGAGGCCCTCCATGACGTTGCCGAGCGTGCCGAGTGTGAAGGTCTCGTTCAGCGCATAGGGGTCCAGCGCATTGAGATCGCCCTGGAAGGCAAACCGGAACGTCTTTGCTTCTGCAGGCACTGCAAGCATGGCCACGGCCAGGGCCGCCGCCACGGAAATTGCGCTACGCTTCATCGACCCCTCGCTTTTCCACCCCACCGACTGCCTCGAGCGGGCGCGTGCCTCATTGGAAGAGGAATTTCGTGAACAATCCCTTCATGATGAGCGGCGGTTAACCATGAACTGAGCGCATAGCTGCCTGCATGGTTAAGGTGGGGAGGGAGTTCGCAGGTGGTTCGCTTAGCGGCTGCGGGCCTCGACCCAGCGGACGAGCCGCGGCTCGCCGATGATTTTGGCGCGCCCTTGGGTTAGGGCGGCGAGATCGCCTTCATAAGTGAGGAGGCCCCGGAGCGGCAGCTCGGCAGCGATCACGACGCCCTTCGGGCCGAGCCGGCGGCGCAGCTCGCTGCCACCCCGCGTTGAAAGGTCATTGACCACGGGGAGGACATGATCCCGTTCCGCCATGATCTCGATCTCCATGAGCGGCTCGAGGCGTCTGAGGCCCGCCGTCCGGCATGCGGCGCGCATGGCGGAGATGGCGGCCTCCTCGAAGTCGGCCGGCGTCGAGCGCTTCGGGTGGAATGCACCGTCGATAAACACGACGCGCGTATCGATAATCCGACCTTCCCCGTCGACGCCCTCGGCCGACGCCAGCGCCACCCCGCGCGCGACGGCCGCATTGAGCGCGTCGATCTCCGGGGGGCCTGCAAACTCCGTCTCGAAGAGATTGCCCTCCCCTGAGCGCCGGGGAACGATCCGCAAGCGCACCACAGCGAAGTTTCCGGTGGCCCCGTCGGCAATGCCGAGGCGATGCTCGGCCTCGGCCAGGCGACTAGGTGTCCAGCAGGATTGGACGGCAACGGGCCCGCTCTCGATCGGGAAGTCTGTCGCCGCCGCGATCTGCGCAACGACCTGCTTGAGTTCCTTGGGTGAGCGAGCCTCAATGCGAAAGAGGCTCGCGCCTAGTTCGGCGCTGTAGGCGAAAGTGCCGGCCCCGGCGCGAATTTGCTCAAGGATCGCCGCCAACGCTTCCCCATCGTCCGCGCGCTCCGCCGAGACCGTCTGGCTCAGCGGCATGATGGAGGCATCGGAGGGCAGCGGCGACAAGGCGGCCTCGTGTCGTGGGGTGATTTGCGTGAATTTAGCGCAGGTTGTGGGTAATCGACGGCCGCGCGCGGTGCCGGAGCGAAATTTCCACCAGGCGTTGCAGGTATGAGACGGCGGTGCGCCACCGGCTGTGCGATTGGCGGCTCTGTGGCGCCACGGGCACTTGAGAGCTGCTGGCCGGCACGTTAAGCCCCAGGCCATGAGCGACAGACCGATTCTGCCGGGGCCGGGCCCCATTGAACCCGTCAACCTGCGCGATGCTCTCGAAGAGCGCTATCTGGCTTACGCGCTCTCGACGATCATGCATCGGGCTCTGCCTGACGTGCGCGACGGCCTGAAGCCGGTCCACCGGCGCATTCTCTACGCCATGCGCGAGCTGAAGCTGGATCCCACGGGCGGCTTCAAGAAGTGCGCGAAGATCGTCGGCGAGGTGATGGGTAATTTCCACCCGCACGGCGACCAGGCCATCTACGACGCGCTCGTGCGCCTCGCGCAGGACTTTGCCGTCCGCTATCCGCTGGTCGATGGCCAGGGCAATTTCGGAAATATCGACGGCGATAACCCGGCGGCCATGCGCTACACGGAGAGCCGCCTAACGCGGGTCGCCGAGGCGCTGCTTGACGGCATCGACGAGGACACGATCGATTTCCGGGATACCTACGACGGCACCAACAAGGAGCCGGTCGTCCTCCCGGCCAATTTCCCGAACCTGCTGGCCAATGGCTCGTCCGGCATTGCCGTCGGCATGGCGACGAACATTCCGCCGCACAACGCCGACGAGCTGTGCGCGGCGCTGCTGCATCTCATCAAGCACCCGAATGCGACCGTCGAGAAGCTGGTCGACTTCATCCCGGGGCCGGATTTCCCGACGGGCGGTATCCTCGTGGAGCCGCGTGACAGCATCATCGAGACCTACCGCACGGGCCGCGGCGGCTTCCGCCTGCGCGCGCGCTGGGAAAAGGAGGATACGGGGCGCGGCGGCTATCAGATCGTCGTCACCGAGATCCCCTATCAGGTGCAGAAGGCGCGCCTCGTCGAGAAGATCGCCGAGCTGCTCCAAGCCAAGAAGCTCCCGTTGCTCGGCGATATCCGCGATGAGAGCTCGGACGTCGTCCGCCTGATCCTGGAGCCGAAGAGCCGCACGGTCGATCCGCTCGTGTTGATGGAGAGCCTGTTCCGGGTCACGGAGCTGGAAACCCGCTTCGGGCTCAACATGAACGTGCTGACGGCGGGGCAGATCCCGGCCGTGCTGTCGCTCCGCGATGTGCTGAAGCACTGGCTGGAGCATCGCCAGGAGGTGCTGGTCCGGCGCTCGGAGCACCGACTCGCGAAGATCAAGCACCGCCTCGAGATCCTCGACGGCTACCTGATCGCCTACCTCAATATCGACGAGGTCATCCGCATCGTCCGATTCGAGGACGAGCCCAAAGCCAAGCTGATCGCCAAGTTCAAGCTCACGGACGTGCAGGCCGAAGCCATCCTGAACCTTCGCTTGCGGTCGCTGTCGAAGCTCGAGGAGCAGGAAATCCGGGCCGAGCACGCCAAGCTCACGGGCGAAATGCGCGATCTGCAGGCTCTGCTCAAGTCGGAAGACCTCCAGTGGGAGCGGATCAGTGCTGAAATCAAGGCGACGCGCGAGGCCTATTCCAAGAAGACCGAGCTTGGCCGCCGCCGCACGGTGCTTGCCGACGCTCCCGCCATCGAGGTCGACATAGACCAGGCGCTCATCGAGAAGGAGCCGATCACAGTCATTCTCTCGGAGAAGGGCTGGATTCGGGCGCTCAAGGGCCACCCGGATGATCTCTCCAAGCTCGAATTCAAACATGGCGACGCCCTGAAGCGGGCAGTGCGCGCCTCGACGACCGACAAGCTCCTGGTCTTCGCGACCAACGGCAAGTTCTTCACGCTCGAGGGTAATCAGCTTCCTGGCGGGCGCGGGCATGGCGAGCCCGTGCGACTGATGGTCGATCTCGAGGAAAGCCACGAGATTGTTGACCTGTTCGTGCACGAGCCGGGCCGTAAGCTCCTTGTGGCGGCGACGTCGGGCCATGGCTTCATAGTGCCCGAGGACGAGGTCCTGGCCTCGACGCGAAAAGGCAAACAGGTCCTCAACGTCGATGCGGATGCGGAGGCGCGGGTCTGTGTGCCGGTCCCGCCAGGCGCCAATATGTGCGCGACCATCGGCGAGAACCGCCGGATGCTCGTCTTCAGCCTCGACGAGGTCAACGAGATGACGCGCGGAAAGGGGATCATCCTACAGCGCTTCAAGGACGGCGGGCTTTCGGATGTCCGCCCGTTCGAGAAGAAGGCTGGTCTGACGTGGCTCGACTCTGCCGGGCGCACCTTTACGCTCGAGAATAGCGAATTGAAGGAGTGGGTGGGGCAGCGGGCGCAGGCGGGCCGTACGGCGCCGAAGGGCTTCCCGCGGTCCAATCGCTTCGGACCGCCCTTCTAGCCCTTGACGCGTCCACGTCGCCGACCGCAAGTAGTGGCGGCGACGGACTTTTTGCTCGAGGGCTTCTAAATTATGTCGGCTGAAGGGCGCGGGCTTCTGCTCGAGATGTTCGGTGCTGCAGTGGCGGCCGCACATCCGCGGACCTGCCTCGCGCCCCACCTGCCGCCCGTGCCGGCGAAGGGGCATCTGCTCGTGCTCAGTGCCGGCAAGGCCGCGATCGCCATGGCCTCGGTCGCCGAGGCGCACTATCGCGCTGCAGGGATCGGCGATCGGCTCCTGGGCATGGCGACGGCGCCGCACGGCTATGCGGCCGCCTATGCCGGCGGCAAGCCCGAGCGACTTGAAATCCTCGAAGGGCGACATCCGACGCCGGACGAGACCTCGCGCGCCGCTGCCGAGCGGGCGCTCGAGCTGGCAAGGTCTGCAGGGCCCGAGGATACGGTCCTCGTGCTGCTGTCGGGTGGCGCGTCGGCGCTTTGGGCGGCGCCGGCTGCAGGGCTCGATCTTGTGTCCAAGACCGCGCTCACGCGCGGCCTCCTCAAGTCCGGTGCTGACATCCATGAGATGAATGCCGTGCGCCGGCACCTTTCGCGCATCAAGGGTGGGCGGCTCCGCGCGGCAGCAGCTAGGGCCGGCACGTTCACAACGCTCGCTATTTCCGATGTGCCGGGTGATGACCCTGAAACCATAGGCTCGGGGCCGACAGTACCCGATCCGACGACGCTTGCGGACGCCCGCGCAGTGATTGCGCGCCGGTCGCCGCGGATGCGCGAGCTCGAGCTGCCCGTGCCGGATGCAGTCTTGAAGGCCCTCGATGACCCGGCCAACGAGACGCCAAAGCCTGGAGCCGCGCTCTTTGCAAATGATCGCTACCACATCATTGCGACCCCGGTGGCAGCCCTCGAGGCGGCAGCGGCACTCGCCCGATCGCGCGGATACGAGGTTCTGAGCCTCGGCGATCAGGTGACGGGCGAGGCGCGCGACGTGGCAGCAGCCCATGCCGAGCTTGCCCGCAAGGCCCGCGATGAAGGCCGGCGGCTTGCAATCATCAGCGGCGGCGAACTGGAAGTGACAGTGCGCAACCGTGCCGGACGCGGCGGCCGCAGCCAGGAATATGCCCTCGCGCTCGCCTGCGCACTCGATAGCCTCCCCGGTGTCTCGGCTCTTGGTGCGGATACGGACGGCATTGATGGCGGCGAGGGACGAGTTGAGGATCCTGCGGGGGCCGTAATTGGTCCCGATACTCTGGCGCGCGCCACCGCGTGCCACGCGGACGCCCGAAAGGCCCTCGATAACAACGACGCCACAACCTTGTTCGAGGCGCTGGGCGACCTTGTGCATACGGGGCCCACGCATACCAATGTCAATGATTTCCGCGCCATACTTGTTGAGCCGATTTGACACCCATGACCGATGCACATGAAGGGGCCGACCACGGCCGGAAGCCCGCTGATGCGCGTCGCCCATGGGCTTGGCCTAGTCTTCGCCACTTGGCGGGCGCGTGTGTTGCCGCGGCGGTTGTCATGCTTGGCGCAAGCGTCGCGCGTGCAGACTTGAAGCTCTGCAATGCGACATCGAGCCGGATCGGCGTCGCCATCGGCTACCAGGATCCGAAAGGTTGGGCGACGGAAGGCTGGTGGAACATCGCGTCACAGACTTGTGAGACGTTGCTGAAGGGAAGGCTTGGCAGCCGCTTCTATTACGTGCATGCGGTAGACTACGACCGCGGTGGTGAGTGGGGCGGCACCAACTTGATGTGCACGGCCGACAAGGTCTTTACTATTCGTGGCGCGGAAAACTGCCTGCCGCGAGGTTTCAAGCGGACGGGCTTCTTCGAGGTCGATACACAGAACTCGGCAGACTGGACGATCCGCCTGACAGATCCGGGCGACAGCGGCGGGAAGGCACGATGAGAAGAAACCGGAGAGTGAAGATCCTCGCGACGCTGGGCCCGGCGTCATCCGCGCCAGAGGTGATCGAGAGTTACTTCCTGGCCGGCGTCGATGTATTCCGCATCAATATGAGCCATTCGAGCTTCGACATGGTGCGCGGGCTGCATGGCGCCGTGCGCGCCGCCGAACTCAAGCACGGCCGCCCGATCGGTATTCTCGCCGACCTCCAGGGACCGAAATTCCGTGTCGGCAAGCTCGGCGGCGATCGTGCGGAGCTCAAAGCCGGGCAGACCTATATCTTCGATACCGAGGAACGCGAAGGCGATCAGAAGCGGGTCTTCCTGCCACATCCGCAGATTTTCGAAAGTATCGAGGCCGGGCACACGCTGCTGCTCGACGACGGCAAGATTCGTATGCGCGTGGTCGAGGCCGATCGTTCGCGCATTGCGGCCGAAGTGATCGTTGGCGGACCACTCGCGAGCCGAAAGGGCGTGTCCATGCCGGACACGGTTCTGCCGATCAACCCGCTGACCGACAAGGACAAGGCCGATCTCGACTTCGTTCTGAAGCTCGGGGTTGACTGGGTGGGGCTGTCGTTCGTGCAGCGCGGCGAGGATGTGGCGCTGGCCCGCCGGATGATCGGCCAAGGCGCGGCGATTATGTCGAAGATCGAGAAGCCCTCTGCGATCTCCGATCTCGACCAGATCATCGCGCAGTCTGACGCCATCATGGTCGCCCGTGGCGATCTCGGCGTCGAAATGCCGATCGAACGCGTGCCGGGCCTTCAGAAGCAGATCACGCGCAAGGCGCGCGCTGCCGGCAAGCCGGTCGTCATCGCGACGCAGATGCTCGAGAGCATGATCAGCGCGCCGGTCCCGACCCGCGCCGAGGTGTCGGACGTCGCGACCGCGGTGTTTGATGGCGCCGATGCGATCATGCTGTCGGCGGAGTCTGCCGTCGGCAAGTACCCGATCGAAGCCATCGGCATGATGGACCGCATCGCCATCGAGGCCGAGGCGGACCCGACCTACGACGTGCTGGTGCACGCAACGAGCACACCGCCGCAGGAGACGGCGGCCGACGCGATCGCTGCCGCCACGCACGCGGTTGCCGACACACTGAAGCTATCGGCCATCATCTGCTTCACGGCGACCGGATCGACGGCGCTGCGCGTCGCGCGCGAGCGTCCGGGACTGCCAGTCATCGGCCTGACGCCCGTGGTCGCGACAGCGCGGCGGCTGGCCGCCGTCTGGGGCGTGCACTGCGTGCTGACGAGCGATCCCGAGAACCTCGCCGACATGGTCAAGAAGGCGTGCCGCATTGCTTTCGAGGAGGGCTTCGTGCGCGCGGGCAGCGGCGTGATCATCACGGCCGGCGTGCCGCTCGGCTCACCTGGTACGACCAACATGGTCCGAATTGCCTACGTCAACGAGCACGGCGAAGCGACGTCGCTGTCGGTGTAAGGTCTCCGCGGCGGGTTTAGATCACGACCACGCCGCGGTGACGGGCCTCGCCCTCGGGCTCGACGTGGATCACGATCTCGGCCCCATCAATCTCGGCCTCGAGTGCCTGCTCGATACGATCGCAGATCCGATGCGCATCGGCCACGCTCATCTTTCCCGGCACCACCAGGTGGAAGTCGATGAAGGTCGCGCGCCCGGCCGTGCGCGTGCGGATGTCGTGGGCCTCGATGGCGCCCTCGGCACTCTCCGAGATCACCGCACGAATGCGCCGGCCAATGTCGCCGTCGACCGCCTCATCCATAAGGCCGCTGATCGATGAGCTCATAACGCGCCAGCCGGCGACAAGGATGTTGACTGCAACCAGTGCCGCGAGGGCTGAATCGAGCATCTGCCAACCTGTCAGGACGGCAAGGGCAAGCCCGACGATGACGCCAACCGAGGTCGCGACATCGGAGAAAAGGTGCCATCCATCCGCGACCAGTGCGGGCGAGCGCCAGCGCCTCCCGCAGCTGATGAGCGCCCAGGACCATCCGGCGTTGAGCACCGTCGCCACACCGCTGATGGCGAGCCCCAGCCAGGGCTCGGTGAATTCCCGCGGCTCACGCAGCGCTTGCCAGGCAGCGTGCAGAATCAGAAGTGCCGCGAGGATGATCAGCACGCCTTCGATGACGGCAGAGAAGTACTCGGCTTTGTGGTGGCCGAACTGGTGGCGACGATCGGCAGGGCGCGCACTGATGCGGACGGCGATCAGGGCGACAAACGCGGTGACGACATTGACGATGCTTTCGAGCGCATCCGAGAAGAGGGCGACGCTCCCGGTCACCCAGTAGGCGACGTACTTGATGCCCAGCACCGCGCAAGCGACGACGATGCTCGCCATCGCCATTCTGTGGGTGCGGGTTTCGATCGTGGGCATGGGACTTCGCAAGCTCTCGATTTGGTAGCGCCGACGAGTCGCGCCTTATCCCCTTCTTCAACACGCAGAGCCGCGCGAAATCAACCGGCGAAAGCATTTTCGCCAGTATTTGCAAATGGTTGGCGATGGCGTGAGCGTCAGGCCGTCTTGACTGGCTCCATGCCGGCAGCGTGCTCGGCCAATGCGGCGTGCGCCTCGCGGAAAGTAAGCAGCCGACGCTGCGTCTCATCCCAAACGGCCAGGCGTGCACACTTGAGGCTCTCCCATAGCGTGACGCGGTTCATCGCCTGGAATTCGGGGGAGGCGGCGAGGCAATCATGCAACCGGTAATTCGGGATGACGCTATTCAGGTGGTGAATGTGATGCAGGCCGATGTTGCCTGTGAACCATTCGAGCGGCTTCGGCAGGACGTAATACGAGGAGCCTCGGATCGCCGCGACCTGGAAGTCCCACTCGTCGCTCGCGTCCCAGTGACCGTCCTCGAACTGATGCTGGATGAAGAACAGCCATCCACCGAGGGCCGAGGCCATCAGCACGATCGGCGCAATGATCCAGATGAGCTTCGCGTAGCCGATGGCAGCGCCGATCAGGCCATAGAAGATGATCATCGCGATGTTGAGCGCAGCGACACTTCGCCAGCCCTCTTTGGGATCGAGCGGATGCCCCCACGGAAGGCGCTGCAACACGACGAAGAAGAAGGGCACTGCAATCGGGAACAGAAACAACGGATGGCGGTAGATGCGATAGCGCAGGCGACCCAAGGGCGAGCAGGCACGATATTCCGCGAGTGTCAGAGTATCGATGTCGCCGTAGCCACGGCGGTCGAGATTCCCAGAAGTTGCGTGGTGCTTGGCGTGGACCCTGCGCCAAAGGCCATAGGGGGTCACAGTGAGGACGCTGATGAGCCGTCCAAGTGTGTCGTTGGCGCGGGCGGACGGCAGGAACGAGCCGTGCCCACAGTCATGCTGGATGATGAAGAAGCGGACCAGAAGGCCGGAGGCGGGCACCGCGAGCAGCACGGTCAGCCAGTAGGCATGATCCGCCGCCGCCCACATTGCGGCCAGCAGCGCCACGAACGGCACCGTGGTCGTGAGAATCTGGATGATTGCGCGACGCGGCTCCGCGCCACGGTACTTGGCGCAATGAGCTGCCAGTCGCCGCGCTTGGGCTTTCAGGTCTGCGGCATCGCTGGTTTCAGCCTGGGCCGCGACGGGCTCGCGCGCTGCGAGCATCTCTGAACTAGGCAAGACGACGGAAGCTCCCGAAAAGGTGCGAACGATAGCGATGATGGCATCGGAAGCCCCTGCCCCCGCCGCCCCCCGCGGCTATTTTTCTGTGAGAAAGCACGATTTGGCCTTCCGAGTCCTGGGACATGGCCGCGCGGGGGTGTTGGGAAACCTGCGGCAGTTGTGCAAAACACACGCTCTGTTGCCCGGCCGCGACCCGAAATCTGTGCGCTGGTCAGGGCCTGCCGCACACGTTATGCTTTGAATGATTGTTTGTGTGGCGGTTCGAGCTTGTGGCGGATGCGCCGCGTGACAGCGGTAGTGAACGCACTGTTGCCAAGTTCCTGCCTCGCTTGCGATCGTCGAAACGCCGAAATTGCTTCGGAATTTTGGTTCGCAGTGCGCACTACTCTGGTGCCGCGCCCTGACCCCTGCGGAATGCGATGGCTCAGCCGGTTTCCCTCATCTGTGTCGGACATGCGGCCCTGGACCGGATTTACCGGATCGAGGGCTTTCCACCCGAGCCAACCAAAATCCGCGCTCTCGAGCACATCGAGGTCGGCGGCGGGATGGCCGCCAATGCTTCGGTGGCTGCCGCCCGCCTCGGCGCTAAGGCCGAGCTCTGGTCGCGCGTCGGCGACGATCAGGCAGGCGTCTCGATCCGCAATGGTCTGAAGGCGGAGAAAGTGGACATCCGATATGTCCACGCCTTCGAGGAGGCCCGCTCGTCGACATCGGCCGTCATCGTCGACAGCCAGGGCGAGCGCATGATCATTACGCAGCGGGATACCTCGATCCCGGCCGGCACGAGCTGGCTGCCGATCGAGAGGATCTCGGAGGCGAATGCCGTACTCTGCGACCTCCGCTGGCTGGAGGCCGTGCGGGTCGTTCTGACGCGGGCACGGCGCGAGGGTGTGCCGACGGTGCTCGATGCCGATCTCGGCGGCCGTGAGGCGCTACCGGAGCTTCTGGGCCTCGTCGACTATGCGGTGTTCTCGGCGCCCTCGCTGCATGAATTTGCGCGCGGCATGAGCGATGCCGATGCGCTCCAGCAGGTGTTGCGGCATGGGCCGCGGCACGCGGGGGTGACGCTCGGCGCGCGCGGCTACCTGTGGGCAGAGCGCGACGGTCGGGCAGGCCACCAGCCGGCATTCCAGGTCGATGTCGTCGATACGACCGGCGCCGGCGACGCCTTTCATGGGGCTTTTGCGCTGGGCGTGGCGGAGGGGATGTCGATCGAGGCGAATGTCCGCCGCGCGGCTGCGGTGGCGGCGCTCAAGTGCACCCGGCTCGGCAGCCGCGCCGGCTTGCCGACACGCAGCGAGCTCGAGCTCTTTATCGCCCTTCACGAGGGTTGACGGGCCTACCGCCCGAACTTACGCCGTCTATGCAGGAGTAAGGGCGCCGGCACGGGGGCTCGCATGACCACCCAGCACACCATTGCGTTCGTCAACGACGAGCTGAAAGCGACGCTCGCCGCAACCATCGCGTTCGCGCAGGAAAACGGCGTCACGGCTCTCGAAATGCGCTCGATCGAAGGCCGAAATTTCCTCGCGCTCTCACCGGACGAACAGAAGAATGCCGCCCGACAGATCGCCGATGCGGGGATCAAGGTGGTGGGGCTCGCGTCACCCCTGCTCAAGTGGGCAGCGCCGGGCCGGACTGCCGGCCGATTGGGAGATCAGTTCGGCTTCGAGATCGGTTCTCGCTCACTCGGCGAGATCGTGCGGCTGACGGCCGAATCCGCCCATCGGCTCGGTACGCGCAATGTCCGCATCTTCAGTTTCCTGACCCATGACGGGTTCAGGCTTGCCGACCTGGACCCGGCCTTCGATGAGATCCTCGCCATTGCGGAGCGCGAGGATCTGGTTTTTCACGTCGAGAACGAGCCGGTCTGCAATATCCGCAATGAAACCGACCTGATGGCGCTCATGCAGGCGCGGCGCCATCCACGCCTCAAGGCCCTCCTGGACATCGGGAACATCTATGCGACGGGCACAACCCCGGACGTCGGGCGCATGGCCGCGCTCATGCCCTTCGTTGATCACATGCATTTCAAGGACTTTTCGATCGGGGCCGGGCGGCGACACGTGGCCGTGGGCGAGGGCGACGTGCCCTACGGGGCATTTATCGGTGCCTGTCTCGCTGCCGCGCCGGGTCGTGCGCTAACGCTTTCCGTGGAGACGCACGTCCCAGATGACCCCGTGGGCGCGACACAGCGTTCACTTGTCCGTCTCAGGGAGCTGGTCTCGACTGCGACCGCATGATCGGGATAAGCCAGCCGAGGACGGTGGACGCCCGCGCGCCGCGCCGTTAATGGTGCGCCATCTTCCCGGTACTCCATCCAGTTTGGGGCACACGACCAGCAGGGACCGCGCGTATGACTGACAAGGCGAAGGGGGCCCTGGCGACCCGCGATATGGCAAATGCCATCCGGGCGCTGGCAATGGATGCTGTCGAGGCAGCTAAGTCCGGCCATCCGGGCATGCCCATGGGCATGGCCGACGTAGTGACGGTGCTTTTTGCCGAGGTGCTGAAGTTCGATGCGGCAGCACCCCGCTGGCCTGCACGCGACCGCTTCGTGCTCTCGGCGGGCCACGGCTCGATGCTGCTCTATTCGCTCCTCTATCTCACCGGCACGCCGGGCATGACGATCGAGGAGATCAAGAACTTCCGCCAGCTCGGATCGAAGACGGCGGGGCACCCCGAGTATGGCCACGCCGAGGGTATCGAGACGACGACCGGCCCGCTCGGCCAGGGTCTCGCCAATGCCGTCGGTATGGCGATCGCCGAGCGCATCTGGAACGCGCGCCACGGCGAGTTGTTCGACAATCGCACGTACGTGATTGCGGGTGATGGTTGCCTCATGGAGGGCATCTCGCAGGAAGCGATCACGCTTGCAGGCCATCTCGGGCTCGGCCGCCTGATCGTTCTCTTCGACGACAACGGCATCTCGATCGACGGGCCGACGTCGCTCTCGACGAGCGAGGATCAGATCGGTCGCTTCAAGGCAGCCGGCTGGAACACGCTCGCGATCGACGGCCACGATATGGATGCGGTGCGCAAGGCGCTCGCGACGGCAAAGGCCGATGACAGCAAGCCGTGGCTCATCGCCTGCAAGACCGTGATCGGTTATGGCGCGCCGAAGAAGGCTGGCACGGCCTCGACGCACGGCTCGCCGCTCGGTGCGGAAGAAATCGCCGGTACGCGCGAGAAGCTCGGCTGGAAGAGCGCGCCCTTCGAGGTGCCTGCTGAAGTCTTGAATGCATGGCGCGCTGCCGGCGCACGCGGCCGCTCTACGCGCGAGGCCTGGGAGCAGCGCTGGAAGAAACTCGATGGGCGTGAGCGCGAGGCCTTCGAAAATCCGACCGCGGCCCGCACGGAAGCCGTCAATACTGCCGTCGTGAACCTGCGCGAGGCCGCTGCCGCCGATACGACTGAGCGCGCGACGCGTGTGTGGTCCGAGCGATCACTGGAAGCGCTCGTTGCGGCTCAGCCGGCGCTCATCGGCGGTTCCGCTGATCTCACAGGCTCGAACAATACCAAGGCCAAGAGCCAGAAGCCGATCGTGAAGGGCGACTTCTCGGGAAGCTACCTCTACTACGGCATTCGTGAGCACGGCATGGCTGCGGCCATGAATGGCATGGCGCTCTACGGCGGTCTGATCCCGTACGGCGGCACGTTCCTCGTATTCTCGGACTACTGCCGGCCGTCGATCCGCCTCGCTGCGCTCATGCGCCAGCAGGTCGTCTATGTCTTCACGCACGACTCGATCGGTCTCGGCGAGGACGGGCCGACCCACCAACCGGTCGAGCATCTGGCGGCGCTGCGTGCCATCCCGAACCTCAATGTCTTCCGCCCGGCCGACGGCGTCGAGACGGCGGAGTGCTGGGCGCTTGCCGCCGGGCAACCCGGGACGCCATCCGTACTCGCGCTCACGCGGCAGAATGTGCCGAACCTGCGCAAGGGACCGCTCGGCGAGAATGCGAGCGCCAAGGGCGGCTATGTGCTTCGCGAGGCTGCCGGCGGGAAGCGCGCCGTGACGCTGATCGCGACGGGCTCCGAGGTCGGCATGGCCGTGAAGGCGGCGGATCTGCTCGCGGCGAAAGGCATTGCGGCGGCAGTCGTCTCGCTCCCTTCGTTTGAGCTCTTCCGCAAGCAGAGCGCGGCCTATCGGCAGTCCGTGCTCGGCGAGGCGCCGCGCGTCGCGATCGAAGCTGCCATCGAGCAGGGCTGGCGCGAGTGGCTGCGGCCGGACGATGCCTTCATCGGCCTGTCGGACTTCGGCGCATCGGCACCGGCCGGTAAGCTCTTTGCGCACTTTGGCCTCACGCCCGAGCGCGTGGCGGAAGTTGCGCAGAAGCTGAACGGATAGTGACCACTGTAAGTGGCGGGAACCCTTTGCCTCGACGAGTGATTGTGTCAGAGCAGTGGAGCAACGCGGCTCCACCTGGGAGGACACGATGACGTCGACAAATCTGATCAGGCGGACCACGGCCGTCGGGCTGTCGTTCGCCGTCCTAGCCTCCTTCGTTTTCCCGACCCATGATGCGGAAGCTCAGTTTCGTAACCGATACCAGGAGTGGCAGTACGAAACCAAAAAGCCCCAACGCGGCTACGAGGGCTTCCCGTTCCCTGGCGTCTACTGCTCCTACCGGCGCACCCCAAACCGCGAATGCACGACGGACAAGCGCGGCAAGCGGACCTGCAGGATCACGAGCTGGACGATGACGCAGTCGTGCAGCTGACCGGCTAGGGGCGCGTTACCCGAGCCGCCTCCGATAGAGCGCGATCAGGCGCTCCCAGTGCCGTTCGGCCGCCGCCTTGTCGTAGATCTTGCGCTGCGGAAAGCCAAAGCCGTGGTGCACGCCGGGATAAATCTCGAGCTCGCCCGGATTGCCGGACGTGTCGAACAGCTTCTTCAATTCCGCGACCATCGGCAGCGGCGCCAGCTCGTCGATCTCGGCGCAGGCGATGTACAGCTCGCCCTTGGCCTTGCCGAGCGTGAGATGCGGGCTCTCCTCGGCATCGCTCACGAGCCAGGTGCCATAGAAGGACGCGGCAGCGGCCACGCGGTCCGGATAGCGTGCGGCAGCAGCGAGCGCATAGGGGCCGCTCATGCAGTAGCCGTGCACGCCAATGGAGCCCCGCTTCACGCCGTCGCGCCCATCGAGGAATGTCATCATCGCCGCGACGTCATCCATGATTGGCGGAATGGTCATCTTGGTGCGGATCGCGCGCATTCGTGTGTACTCGGGACTGCCGTTCGTCAGCACGGTCGCTGGATCGAACATCGAGTCGCGGCCGGCGCGGTAGTAGAGGTTCGGCAGCAGTACGCAGTAGCCCACCGACGTCAGGCGTCGCGTCATGTCGCGCAGCTCTTCACGAATTCCGGGCGCATCCATCAGCAGCAGCACCGCTGGGTGAGTACCGCGGTCGGGACGGCACACGAAGGTTTCCATGGCGCCGTCGCGTGTCGGGATGTCGAGCGTTTCTTCGATCATGGCGTCGTGCCTCCTGGTCCACGAACGTAAGGCGCATTCGGCCAAAGATCGACTCGTGCACGCAGGACGCTATAGTCGGCTGACGCAGATCTGAAGCGCATTGGGAGGAAGCCGAAATGATTCAGCGCATCATGGTTCCAGGCATCATGTCTCCGGTCAGCCACTATTGCCACGTCGTCAGGGCGGGCAATCTCGTCTGGGTGTCCGGCATCGTCGGCATGGAAGCCAATGGTCACATCCCGTCGGATACGGTCTCCCAATTCAACATTGCCATCGACGTCATGGACGAGTGCCTCAAGGCGGCCGGTGCCGGCCCTGAGCACGTGACGAAGGTGCAGGTCTTCATGACCGACATCAGTGAGCGGGCGTCCATCAATCCGCGTCGCATTGCCTACTTCGGCGAGCATCGGCCGGCATCGACGCTGGTCGAGGTCAAGGGCCTCGTCGATCCGCGCATGAAGGTCGAGATCGAGTGCCAGGCGTTCGTTGGCTGAGGCTTTGCGTCAGCTCGAACGACGTCTGAAAAGCGCTCGACCTTGCTTTGCGGCGATGAGCATGAGGTTCCAGGCGACGCAGACGGCAAGGGCGAGCGAGAGTGAGAGCGCTGGACCCCAAGTAGCGACCGTCGCGGCGACCAGCGTGATCGCGAACAGCATTCCGATCATCCCGACGATGGAATGCGCAAGCAGCGCCGCCGTTGCAGGGCCGCCGATGCGTCCGTGAAGGACGACGATAAGGCTCGTCGTCACCGTTGGCATGATCGAGAGGATGCCGGTGAGCTGGGTCGGCACGAATGGACTAAGTGCGTTGACGAGGCCGACGACGACCGTCACGAGCAGCACGCGAACCATGAGATCCGACCACCTGCGCTCGCCCGCCTTCTGCGGGATCGCGTTCATGAAATAGGGAGCGAGCAGCGTGCCGACGGCGAAGATCGGAATGCTGAACAGCAGCGCCTCGACGAGGGACCAGTCATAGAACTGGAGGACGACGGCGCAAACGAGCCAGGCGCCGAAACCTGCAGACAAGCTCAGCAGCATCGAGCGGCCGGCGCGCGCGCAGAGGCCGTAAATCAGAAGATAAACTGGCGTGAGGCCGAAGGCGGCGACCGATCCTACCGCCACTTGCGCAAGGAACTCCGGCCGATAGTCCAGTGCCAAGAACAGATAGACCGGTCCGGTGTAGACGGGAAGCGACGCCACCATGGCGCCGAAGAAGGGACCGACCCGCTCCGAGATCACCGCCACAAGGATGACGAAGACGGCAACCGAGGCCATCCGCACCGCAAGTTGCGCGATTGGCAGATCCGCGAACGCTGCCAGGGCTTCCGTCACTTCATCCCGTCCCGTCGCCGCGATGGTGCCGGCCCGCCGGCATCACAACGCACGATCGCGTCTGCTCCCTGCCGCGTCTTTGCGGCATTCGCGTTCCTTAGCGAGACGCATAATGACGTCCGGCCCGAACGCTCCGATTTTTCCTGGTGTGGCGCCGCCTACGAGGACCTTGATTTGACGCGCGCCTTAGAACCGTATGGGCCGCGTGGTGGCAACGGTCAAGCCCGCGTCCAGCCGTCCGTCCCGAGGCGCTCCTGTGGCGCGAAGCGCGACTTGTAGCTCATTTTGCGCGAGCCCTCGATCCAATAGCCGAGATAGAGATACGGCAGCCCGAGCCGGCGTGCATACTCGATATGCTCGAGGATCATGTAGCTGCCGATGCTGCGCGCCTCGTCGTCCGGATCGTAGAAGCTGTAGACCATCGAAATGCCGTCGGAGAGCTGATCGCACAACGCGACGGCCTTGAGCGGCGCGCTCTCGGCCCGACTGAGGTGAGGTTTCTCCGGCCCGACACGGTATTCGGTGAGGAATGTGTCGACGATCGAGTCCTCGACCATCATCGCATAGTCGAGCACGCTCATGTCCGCCATGCCACCGTCGCCGTGGCGGGCATCGATGTAGCTACGGAAGAGGCTGAAGTGCTCCGATGTGGCGACAGCCTGGATGCGGCGCGCTTTGAGATCGCCATTGCGCTCCTGAATGCGCCGGAAGTTGCGGCTCGGCTCGAACTCGTTGACGAGCACGCGCACGGAGACGCACGCCTGACAGCCCTCGCAGTAGGGCATATACGCGATGTTCTGGCTGCGTCGGAAGCCACCCTTCAGGAGGTTGTCGATGAGGGTGCGCGGCTTGTCGTGCGTGAGATGGGTGAAGAGCTTGCGCTCGGCCCGCCCCGGCAGGTAGGGACAGGCCTGCGGAGCAGTCACGTAAAACTCGGGAAACTGCTTTTGTTGTTCGGTCACCTGGCGCCGCCCTCAAATCGGTCCGCACAAGCAACAGCATACGTGAGCGCGCCCGGCCGTATCAAGCGACACGCGCGCGACCGCGGGTTTCTGATACATTGCGAGAGGCGGGCGGAGATCGGCGCATGAGCGAAACGACGGCCACGGAAGTGCTGTTCTATCACCTCGAGCGCCAGCCGCTCGAGCGGGTGCTGCCGAACCTGCTGCAGCGGACATTGGAGCGCGGGTGGCGTGCCGTCGTGCAGATTGGCAACGTGGAGCGCCTCGAAGCGCTCGACGCGCATTTGTGGACCTTCGCGGATGAAAGCTTCCTACCCCACGGAACGGTCAAGGACGGCGCTCCCGAACGACATCCGATTTTGCTGACACTCGATCAGGAGAATGCCAACGGTGCCGGCGTCCGCTTCCTGCTTGACGGCGCCGACATGGAAGCCTTCGCGGGCTACGTCCGCATCGTCGTGATGTTCGATGGGCGCGACGCAGAGGCGGTCGCTGCGGCTCGCGTGCAGTGGCAAAGGGTACGGGCGCAGGGATGCAAGGCGACCTATTGGCGCCAAGGCGACACCGGGCGCTGGGAGCAGAAAGCCTGAGCTTGCCCTCGCTCCGCAGCTAGTGGCGGGTGCCGAGCATTGCCGGCCAGAAGTGCGCAGGCGTGAAGTCGCTCGGCTTGGGCTCGACGACATTCGCCATGGTGCGAAGTACGGCCGCCATCGCGTGCCCGTTCGCAGTCCGGTAGGCGGTCGCGATGGGCTGCCAGGCGTCAGGGGGCGTGGTGGCTTCCGCGGGCAGCCAAGGCAACCGGACCGCTGGCATGGCGGATTGCAACCACATCTGCTGCCAGGCGGCAAAGGGATTGCCGCCTGAGGCTGCCCCAAGGCTCGCGAGCCACGGAAAGTAGGCATTAGCTGCGGGGGACGGAAGCGACGGTGCCGCCAGGGCCTGGGCCCACGGCGCGGTCCAGGCGCCAGCGGCAGCCGCCGGGGCAGTCAGGAGCGGCTGCTGAGGCGGCATCCACCACGGGGAGGCCGTCGAGGACGCGGAGCGGGACGGTGCGGCATCCAGCAGACTGGTCCAAAGTTCAGTCGTCGCCCGCAGCATCTGAATGGAGCTGTCGACCCACACGCGGGCAAAGACGGCCGGGAAATCCAATGAACGCGCACTCATTGTGGGCCTCGCAGCGCTGTGCTGGGATATCAGCCTACAATATAAGCCTCTTTTTGCGGCGCAGCAATAGCGATTTTGCGTCGCACAATCGAGATCGAGCGTCGGGAGCGTCGGATTTGGCTTCTAGCAGAAGTGCCGATCAGGGCTTCGGCACGTCTTCTTTCGGCGGGCCGTCGCCGCCAAACCAGCCGCCAATCACACTGAACATTGAGCCGCACGTGCCCTGGGGCCCGCTCCTGCCGCCAAAGTCGTTGTCTTTGGCCCGCTCTTTCCAGTTGCCGTCACGGCAATAGTCGTCGTGTGCCGCCTTCTTCTTAGCCGCGGCGGTGACGCGGTTCTGGTCCGGATCTTTCGGCCATGCCGGATCGGCACCTGGGGCGGCCGCTGCGGCCGTTTGGGGCTGTGCTTGCCCAGGCTCGGGAAGACGCTGCGTGCTCGGCGGCATCACTAGCGGGGCCCGGGGCGCCAGCTTGGGCTCTTCCTTCTTGGAGAGCGCTGATGTGCTGAGGCCGACTGCGTCGAGCAGCGGGCTGTTGACCTCGATGCCATCTGCGCAGCCACCAAGCAGTGCGGCCCCCGAGATGACCGTCGCCAAACCTACGCGAATGCGACGGCTGATACGTGCAGTTTTACCGGCCATACCCTGCCACCCCTGTCTTGCCCTCTGCCGCCCATCCCCCGGGCACCTCAGACGGCGGAATGTACCTTAGCTATGAGCCCTTTGCGGCATCATTGCGATTCGGCCTGAACGAGTCATATAGCAGCCCGATCACCCCAGCGACAATGGCCACGTCGGCGGGGTTGAAAACGTACCAGCTCCAGTCGTTCACGTAGAAGTGGAAGAAGTCTGCGACCCCCCCACGGATGATCCGGTCGAGCGCATTGCCAAGGGCGCCGCCAATGATCAGTCCGAGCGATGCGGCAACCAGCGTACCCACCTCACCGCGTACGAGCCAGATCCAAAGGCCGATCGAGGTGGCGACCGCGAAGCCGGCAAGCGCCCACTGACCACCGTGCCCGTCCTGGGCCAGCAGCCCGTAGCTGATGCCCTTGTTGATGACGAACACGAGATCGAAGAACGGCGTGATCCGCACAGGCTGCTGAGCGGCAATGTCGTAGACGTTGAGCATCCACCACTTGTAGGCCTGATCGATCACGAAGCTTGCGAGCAGCAAGGTGAAGCCGAGCGGCGCGTTGCCACCCCAGAGCCAACCAGTGCGCTGGCCGAGGTCATGGGCTTGCGCTGTGCGGTTCTCGAGCTCGCTCATGCCGCATCCAGCTCGCGCATTGCGGCGGCATCACGGGCGGAGAGATCCGGGTAGGTCGGATCGCTGCCGACATCGGCAGTGATCCGCCATGAGCGCGCGCACTTCTTGCCTTCGGCGCGCGCCGGAACAACGGCAACGCCTGCCACCTCCTGCAGCGCGAATGCCCCGTCGGGTGCTGTCGAGTCGACCACCTGGATGTCCGACGTGATGCAGACCTCGGCGAGGTCGACGCCGGAAAGCGCCGCGCGAAGCTCGCTGTTCGTCACATGCACGATGGGGGCGGCTTCGAGGCTCGAGCCAATCCGCTTTGCTGCCCGCTCGATCTCGAGCGCACCCGTGACGACCGACCGCACGCGGCGCACGCGCTCCCATTTCTGGGCGAGCGTGTCGTCGCGCCAAGCCGGCGGTGCAGCCTTGAAGGTCTCGAGGTGCACTGAGCTGTCATCGCTCGGATAGCGCTGAAGCCAGGCCTCCTCGGACGTGAAGACGAGGATCGGCGCGATCCATGTCGTCACGCACTGGAAGATGTGCTCGACACAGGTGAGCGCCGCGCGCCGTCTGAGGCTCGAGGGTGCATCGCAGTAGAGGGCATCCTTGCGCACGTCGAAGTAGAACGCCGAAAGCTCGGTGTTCATGAACTGTGCGAGCGCGGAGACGACGCGCTTGTAGTCGTACTCCGCATAGGCCCGGCGAACGAGCGGCTCCAGCACTGCAAGCTGGTGCAACATGTAGCGCTCGAGTTCCGGCATGTCGGCCGGCGCCACTTCCTGCTCTGGCTTGTAGTGCGCGAGCGTGCCGAGCATCCAGCGCATGGTATTGCGCATCTTGCGGTACGTCTCGACGAAGGTCTTCAGGATCTCTGGCCCGATGCGCAGGTCGTCGGAATAGTCCGACGCCGCGACCCACAGGCGCAGGATGTCCGCGCCCGACGTCTTGATGACATCCTGCGGCGCCGTCACGTTACCGACGGACTTCGACATCTTCTGCCCCTTCTCATCGAGGCAGAAGCCGTGCGTCAGCACGACGTCGAACGGCGCGCGACCGCGCGTGCCGGAGGATTCGATCAGCGAGGAGTGGAACCAGCCGCGATGCTGATCCGAGCCCTCGAGGTACATCACGCGATCGCGTCCGCCGTCGACCTGCCGCTCGATGCCCATGAGGCTCGGGAAATGCAGATCGTTGAGGACGTAGCTGTGCGTGCTGCCTGAATCGAACCAGACATCGAGCACGTCATTGACCTTCTCGAAGTCCGCGGGGTTGTAGTCCGGCTTCAGAAAGCGCGCGCCATCGGTGTCCGAGAACCACGCATCAGCGCCCTCGGCATACATGGCGTCGTAGATGCGGCCGTTGACCTTGGCATCGACCAGCACTTCGCCATCCGACTTGCGCACGAACACTGTGATCGGCACGCCCCAGGCGCGCTGGCGCGAGATGACCCAGTCGGGTTTCGCTTCGATCATGCCCGTGATGCGGTTCTCACCGGACTTCGGCACCCACTCCGTATCGCGGATCGACTGCAGCGAGACCTCGCGCAGCGTCTTGGGTACGGCCTGATTGTGGCCCGCCCCGCCTGCCGAAGCCGACTTCGCACGCAGCTCGCGCGAGAGCTTCTCCAGGAATGGGATATCCTTGTCCATGTGGATGAACCACTGGGGCGTATTGCGGAAGATCACCGGCTTCTTGGAACGCCACGAGTGTGGGTACTGGTGCTTCAGGCGCCCGCGCGCGAGCAACATCCCTGCTTTCACGAGCGCATCGATGACGGCCTGGTTGGCGTCGCCCTTCTCGCCCTTGTCGGTGATGACGCGCTTGCCTTCGAAGCCCGGCGCATCCTTGGTGAAGGCACCGTTCTCGTCGACAGTGTAGGGGATCGCCGGGTCGACGCCGCGCGACTGCAGGAGTCGCGTCGAAGCCGTCCAGATGTCGAAGTCCTCGCGCCCGTGCCCCGGCGCCGTGTGCACGAAGCCCGTGCCCGCGTCGTCGGTGACGTGATCGCCATCAAGCAGCGGCACGTTGAACTGATAACCGCCGAGACCTGTATCGCGGAGAGGGTGGGCGCAGATGATGCTCGCGAGGTCCGAGGCGTTGACGGTCGCACGCTTCTCGTATGCCTCGACCTTCGCGGACTTCATAACGTCCGCTGCAAGCTTATCGGCGAGGATGAGCTTGTCGCCGGCCTTGGCCCAGTTGCCTTCTGGCGATGCCGTCACCTCGTAGAGGCTGTACGCGATCTTCGAGTGGAATGAGATGGCGCGGTTGCCGGGGAGCGTCCACGGAGTGGTCGTCCAGATGACGACAGCGCTTTCGGCGGGCAGGTCGCCCTTCACCACCGGAAACTTCACCCACACCATGTCCGACTGATAGTCCTGGTACTCGACCTCGGCTTCGGCGAGTGCGGTCTTCTCGACGACCGACCACATGACCGGCTTCGAACCGCGATAGAGCTGGCCCGTCTCGGCGAACTTCATGAGCTCGCGCGCGATCTGGGCCTCGGCCGGGAACGTCATCGTCGTGTAGGGATGGTCCCAGTCGCCTTCGACGCCGAGGCGCTTGAACTCCTCGCGCTGCACGTTGAGCCAATGCTCGGCGAAGGCGCGACATTCGGCCCGGAAGGCCTTCATGGCCGCCGGGTCCTTGAGGTTCGGCTTGGCCTTGCCCTTGGCCATGTACTCCTCCTCGATCTTCCATTCGATCGGGAGGCCGTGGCAGTCCCAGCCCGGTACGTAGTTCGAATCGTGCCCGAGCATCTGCTGCGAGCGCGTCACGAGATCCTTCAGGATCTTGTTGAGCGCGTGGCCGATATGGATGTTGCCGTTTGCGTAGGGCGGCCCGTCGTGGAGGACGAACTTGGCGCGGCCCTTGGCCGTCTCGCGCAGCTTGTCGTAGAGGCGGATCTTCGCCCACCGCTCCAGCATCCGCGGCTCCATCTGGGGGAGCCCGGCTTTCATGGGGAACTCGGTCTTGGGCAGGAAGAGCGTCTTGCTCCAGTCGCGCGCTTGGGTCGTGGTGTCGTTCATGAGGTTAGCCTCGGGGGCTCGGACGGTCGGGAGGCGGCCTCAGTGGAGCCCGCTCCGTCTCGGATCGTAGTGGCGCCGGCCCGCGATGCGTCCGGTAAGCCTTACGTGTTGAAATTACGTGCACTTCTGGCTTGCAGACGTGCCCTGACCCGGCGCCCGGAGGCGGCCGGGACGCGAATTCGCCTGGAACGGCATATGGACGCGCGAAGCACCATGATGCGCTTCTCTTAGCGGCCTGAAGGAGCGCTTTCAACTGCGACCAGTGAGCGGGCAGGCACTCAGTAGTGGGCGCCGCCGTTCACCTCGATGGTCTGACCGGTCGTATAGGCAGCATCCGGCTTGCAGAGCATGGTGACAATATGGGCGATCTCCTCGGGGCGCCCGTCGCGGCCCACAGGATTGGAGGCCGCCGCTGTTGCGGCCGGACGAGCGCCGGCGGCGGCATTGCGGACCGTATCGATGGCGCCGGGGGCGACGACGTTCACGGTAATGCCGTGCGGACCGAGCTCCGAGGCGAGCGAGCGCGCCATGCCGATCATGCCGGCCTTGGCGGCGGAGACGTGCGTGCGGCCCGGAGTCCCCTTGAACATCGAAATGCCGCCGATGCAGACGATGCGCCCCCAGCCGCCCTTGATCATGTGTGGGGCGGCAGAACGCGTGCACAGGAAAGCGCAGTCGAGGCTGTTCGCGAGCACCTCGCGCCATTCGGCGTAGGTCATCTCGACGAGCGGTGTATTGCGGCGGATGGCGGCGTTGTTGACCAGGATGTCCACGCGTCCGAAGCGACCGACCGCGGCGTCGATCAGGCTCTGCGCGCCGGCCTCGGTCGAGACGTCGGCAAGATGGCCGATCGCGGTCGCGCCTTCGGCCTTCAGGAGTGCCACAGCCTCGTCCACGCCTTCCTTGTCCTTGCGCGCGTGAATGACGACCGATGCCCCCTCGCTAGCCAGCATCTTCGCCGTCGCGCGGCCGATATTGCGGGCAGAGCCCGTGACAATGGCGACCCGTCCATCGAGCGATGGCATAGGATTTCCTCCCCTTGGCTATGATCTTGGGCGCGCAAGCATGGCGCTCGCGCCTCGCCCTACCATAGCGCGGCCGGCGGCTCATGCCATGGCTTCAGCGCGCAGGCCACATGCGCGGCAATTCCATTGACGGTCAACGCCGGTCGGTTGCGCGGGTTGAGCCGCTGGTGCAACAGTGCCCGGATTGATGGCGAGTCGGGGAACTCGGCAGGGCCGCTGGAATTTGCCGGAGGATGGCCGTTCCATGAGCAGCGACAAATCGGCCAAGTGGGGCATTGGCCAGCGGCGCGATGCGGAGAAGAAGCCGGCATCGACAACCTCCGTGCCTCATGTGCCCAGGCCGCGCGTCTCCGTGGCCCAGCCGCAGCGTAGATTTGATTCAGGTGCAGTTGGTGGGGCCGGTCGCGTCTCCACCGATCGCGATTCGCGCCTCGGGCGAAGGATCGCCTTCGGCGTGATCGCCATCACGGCCGCCATATTCGGATCGAACTACGCGGGGCTCTGGCAGTCGGATGGCCAGCGCGCCGCGCGTCAGGAAATTGAGCGCAAGCAGCCGGGGCCAGTCAAAGAAGCCCTCGACAAGCAGCGCATTGCCATGGAGCGGCGCGAGGCAGATCGCGTCCAGTCCGAGAAGATCGCCCGCGAGCGCGAGGCACAGCGCAAGTCGGCGGATGACGCTGCGGCACGGCGTGCCCGCGAAGAGGCCGCGAAAGCGAAGGCCAAGGAGGAAGGCAAGCCTCCTCCGGCTCCGACGCGGCCCAATCTCGCGGAGACGGACTGCCAGATGAGCAAGCCCCTCTCCGTCATCGTCCCGGCCTGCTCCGCGATCATTGCGCAACATAACGACTATGCGGATGCGTATTTCATTCGCGCTTGGGCGCTGCGCGAACGCAATCAGGGCGAACGCGCGCTCACCGACTTTGGCCGTGCCATTCAGCTCCAACCCACGCAGCAGCCCGCGTACTACTCGCAGCGCGCGCTGACTTACGTGCGACTGCGCGATTTCGATCGCGCGCTCGCGGACTACAACAAAGCCATCGAGCTGAACCCGCGCAGCCCGAGCTTTCGCAATGATCGCGGCGCCGCCTATCTCGATTTGAAAGACTATTCGAGCGCGTTCGATGATTTCAATCGTGCAATCGAGCTCGATCCGCGCTACGCCGTGCCCTACAACAATCGGGCGCGTGCACATGTCCTCGGCAAGGGTGATCATGCGAGCGCGATCGCCGATCTCGACCGCGCCGTAGAGCTCAGTCCGAAATATGCGCTGGCTTTCGAGAACCGCGGGCTCAGCCATCTCGAGCTGAAGGATCTCGCCAAGGCGCTCGCCGATTTCAATACGGCGATCGAAATAACCCCGCGCTCGGCTCGTGCGCTCAATGCGCGCGGCGTTGTATACGAGCGGCAGGGAAAACGCGATCTGGCCGCGGCCGACTATCGGCGCGCCCTCGACGCTGACCAGAATTTCACGACTGCGCGCGAGAATTTGACGAGGCTCGGTGAGAAGCCATGACGGAGCAGGATCAAATGCCGGCGGCCGGCGCCGGGCCTCAGCAGTCCGCAGACGCGAAGACCGGCGCGTCGCGTCGCGCGCGCTCGACGCTGGAGCAGAATACTGCGGGGCTTTCCGATCGCGGTACCTCGCCAGCGCGCTTCCTCATCGTGTTGGGTATCGCGGTAGTTCTGGCCCTCGGCGCGACGAACGTACTTGGTGTCTGGTCGCTGCCGGGCCAGAGCGAGGCGCGCCGAGAAGCTTTACGCAAGGCCGCAGAACGCCAGGAAGAAGCGCGCAAGGCTGCCGAGCGTGAGGCAGCGCGTCAGCAGGAGGTGGCTCGCAAAGCCGCAGAGCGGCAGGAGGCGCAGCGCCGTGAAGAAGCCCGCAAGGCGGCTGAGCGGTTAAGCGAGTCACTCCGCGAGGAAGCAAAGCGGAAGGCTGACAAGGAAGCAGTTGACCGTAGAATTGCCGAGGATCGCGTAAAGGCTGCGCGCGAAGCGCAGCGTCAGGCAGAAGAGAGAGCCAGGACGCCTGTCGCGCCACCTGTCGTGCCGCCAGCTCCCTCAGCTCCCGCGATAAAGCCGCCTCCGCCAAAGCAGGAGCTTGTCGAACGGGCTCCGCCACCGGCCGTGCCGACGCCAGAACCCAGTGCGAAAGCCCGCAGTCCGCGCGAGGTGATGGAGCTTGCGAAGCGCGTCATCGAGGAGACGACTGGCAAGCAACTCACGGTGCCCACATCCCCGACCTTGCCGTCTTCTCCGGCTGAGCCGCCGCCGCCTGCTGCACAGCCGATCCCGCAAGCGACCGAGCCCACGGGCAAACGCCCGAGTATGGATGAAATCGTCGAAAAAATGCGGGGCCGTATCGAGAAGGACAAAGCAAAGGCCGGCGAGACGCAGACTGCCGCGCGCCAGCCGCCGCCAACCTCGACGCCGAATGAGTCTGGCGGCACCACGGTCCAGCGCCCGGATCTCAGGTCCACCTCATGCCGCGTCGACCGGCCATTTGTTCAGGCGATCAGCGCTTGCGACGACGTCATCAAGCGCCATCCCGACGCCGCCGAGGCCTACTTCGTGCGCGGATGGGCACTCAATCAGGGACGCGAGTACGGCCGGGCGATCACGGATCTGTCGCGCGCGATCGAACTCGATCCTCGGGAGTGGCGCGCCTATGCGCAGCGCGGATTTGCTCTTCAGTCCGTGCGCGCTTTCGAGCGGGCCATCGAGGACTACAATAGCGCAATCGAAATGCGCCCTGGCGATGCCGCGCTTTACAACAACCGCGGCCTTTCGCGGATGCAGATCAAGGATTACTCCGGTGCGCTCGCCGACTATGACAAGGCGCTGGAGATCAATCCGCGCTACGCGCTTGCCTTGTTCAACCGCGCGCGACTTCACCAGGCCGATGGTCCGAAGCATGATCGCGCGTTGGAGGATGTCTCGCGCGCCATCGAAATCAATCCCCGGTTCACGGCTGCACTGACGCTGCGTGCCGACATCCACGTCGATCTCGGAAATCACCGCGCTGCGATCCAGGACCTCACGCTGCTCATCGGGCTCGAGCCGCGCAATGGACCTGCCCACGTCAAGCGTGCACGCAGCCATGTCGAGACGGGGGCCTACGACCCGGCGATCGCTGATGCCGATCGCGCGCTGGACATCTCACGCCGATTGCCGGAGGCTTTCGTCGAACGCGGTCGCGCATGGGAGGGCAAGGGCGACCTTCAGGCTGCGATCCGCGACTATCGCGCAGCGCTCGAGATTCAGCCGGGCCATGCGGCCGCGCGGGGCCATCTGACGCGCGTCGGAGAGAACTGACTGGCTCGGCGCGCTACTTCTCCGCGACCGGCCCCGCGAGGAAGATGGCCGAGCGCTCGATCTCCTCGATCTCGGCCATGGCCGCGCCGAAGTCGGCATGGTCCGCCTCGAGTGTGCCGATGCGGCGTTCAAGCTCGGAGAGTCGCTGGCGACCTTTCAGCTTCTGAAGAAAGATCGCAGACACGGCCGGCTGATAGAAGCGCTCGCGGTCGCTCTGCGTGAGAATGACGCCACGAAGCTTGTTGCTGCCCCGCTGAAAGCGGTTGAGCGTCACGAGGCGCAGCGCCCCCTGGAAGGTCGTGAGGAGCTGCAGCATTCCCGTATGGGGGCTGATGTAGACGCCGCCCGCATGCTGGGTCGACGCATCGGCGCCGCGGCCGTTCGGGCTTCCCTGCAACTCGAGGAAGCGCAGGCGCGAGAAATCCTCGTCCCAGTCGAGCTCATAGACCGAGCGATAGATCGCGTTACGACGCGAGAAGATGCGACGATAGGCAATGTAGGGGCCGAGATAGTCCTCATAGGCCGAGAGCAGGTAACCGCCATAGCTCTCGTCTGCGCGGCCCTGAAGCTTGCCTTCCGACGCACCATTGCCGGCCGGTGCGCCGAGTAGTGTGTCGAGGTCGATCGCAAGTCCGCGCGCGACGCCGGCGACCGTCGCATCGCGCACGGGCTGGCCGGCGAGCAGATTTCCGAGTGTGCGCTCTTTGCAGCCGGCGATCTCGGCGAGCGCCGTCCGCGTGAGCCCTCGCTTGGCCATCTCGACGCGCACGCGCCGCACGAACGCTTCCCTCTGCGCCGATGTCAGCAGCGACGACATCGCCTCGCTCTCCCGCTCCCCACCCTGCACGATTGCCTCGACCTCTGACATTGTCTCCTGACGCCACGCTGTCAATTGCCGTCAGTTGCCGTCACGAATATGCCAAAGCCCTGTGGCCGCGTTGCCGGGGAAGGAAGGTCGGAAGTCAACGACAGAGGCAGGGATATGCAATCCATCCGGCAGGTGGGTATGGTCGCGCTCCTCTTCATGACGATGCTCGTCGCCACGAGCGGCGCGATCGCAGGCGAGCACTATACCTGGAGATCCAAGGGGGCTGCCGAGAGCGAGCGGCTCGATCACCGCTTCACGCCGCCGGACGGATTCGTCCGCGTCTCGGTTCCTGACGGAAGCTTTGCCGCATGGCTGCGCGGTCTGCCTCTCAAATCTGACGGCACATCCGTCCTTCTCCACACAGGCGCATCCAAGTGGCGCCAGGACGTGCACGCCGCGGTCATCGACATCGTCACCGGCACGCGCGATCTCCAGCAGTGCGCCGACGCCGTCATGCGGCTCAGGGCCGAGTGGCAGTTCGCGCGGGGCGAAACCCGGCGCATTGCCTTCAATGACACGGGCGGGGGCAAGCCGATGCCCTTCAGCCGCTGGGCCGCTGGCGAGCGGCCACGCGCCGATGGGCGCGCGCTCGTGTGGGCGAAGCGTGCGCCGCCTGACGCCAGTTATGCCTCGTTCCGGCGATACATGGACACCGTCTTCACCTGGGCCGGCACGCATTCGCTCGAGCGTGAGCTGGTCGCGGTAAAGGACGGCCGCGTCGAGATCGGCGATGTAATCATCAAGGGCGGCTTTCCCGGTCATGCCGTGCTCGTCGCCGACGTCGCGGAGAATTCAGTGACCGGCGAGCGCCGCTTCCTGCTCATTCAGAGCTTCATGCCGGCGCAGGACATGCATGTCCTGAAGGGGCGCGACACGCCGGACAGTGGCCCTTGGTACCGCCTCGCGCCGGACCAGCCGTTCGTCACGCCGGAATGGATATTCCCGCCCGGCAGCCTGCGGCGCTGGGCGACGGGAACCGGACAGGGATGAAGGCGTCCCTATCAGTAGAAGAGCAGGATGGCAGCCGCGCCCATGGCGAGGCCGACGAGGCCGACGCCCCTGATGGAGCGGAAGGCGACTTCCCGGAAGAGCTCGGGCACGGTGCGCCAGGGCAATTGCCACAGCCACCCGAGGATGAAGCCCGCGATCAAGCCGATGGCCAGCGACAGGAGGTCCAGACTGGGGAGAGCACTGGGCAGCGTGCCGGGCAGCGTGGATGTGACGGGCGATGCCGCGACGGCGCTTGGATCAACTGATGCCGGCCCGCCGGGAGGGCCCGGCAGGATGACCGTGTAGGTAATCGCGGCGATCGCCAGCAATATGAGAAGACGCACCATGCCCGAGCCTAGCCCGATGATAGCAAATATCCGGTTAACTGCTTGGCGGATCAGCCGTTTGACCCGCACGTACAAAATTCAGGTGACCGCTGTCGGTCGCGCCTGCTCTCGTTCGTCCTTGAAGCGTGATCACATGGAGATGCCCGATGCAGTACGCGATCCTCTGCTACCACGACGAGAACGTCGTCTGCGCCTGGTCCAAGGAGCAGGACGCGGCCGTGATGGCCAAGCTGGCGGTCGTCCAGGAAAAGGCCGTACGGCAGGGTAAGCTCGGTCCCGTCGCCCGTCTGCTGCCGACCACGGCAGCGACGACACTACGGAAGGACCGCGAACCGCCGATCGTCATCGATGGCCCGTTCGCCGAGACCAAGGAGCACCTCCTCGGCTTCTACATCTATGACGCCGAGAATCTCGACGAGGCACTGGCCTTCGCTCGTGAGCTTGCGGAAGTCAATCCTGGTGGCGCTTACGAAATCCGCCCGGTTGGTCTCTTCAAAGATGGAAAGCAGGCGCCGTGACGGATACCCGCTGGATCAACGCCGTACTGACGTCCGCGCGTCCTCGCGTGGTCGCGGCGCTGCTCCGCCATTTCCGCGATCTCGACATGGCCGAAGAGGCCTGCCAGGAAGCCTGCCTCAGGGCGCTCCGATTGTGGCCGTCGCAGGGGCCGCCGCGCGATGCGGCAGCGTGGCTGATCATGGTCGGCCGCAATGCCGCGATCGACGCAACCCGGCGCCAGCGCCGTCTCACCGCGCTTCCCGACGAGGATGCGATCTCGGATCTTTCCGACAGTGAGACGCCGACGATCGAGCGTCTTGATGCGGCCGACTACCGCGACGATATCCTGCGCCTTCTCTTCGTTTGCTGCCATCCCGAGCTGCCGGCAACGCAGCAGATCGCGCTCGCGTTGCGCATCGTGTCCGGCCTGTCGGTGGCCCAGATCGCGCGCGCCTTCCTCGTGACCGAAGCTGCCATGGAGCAGCGCATCACGCGCGCCAAGCGACGGATCGGCGGCGCGAATGTGCCCTTCGAGGCCCCCGGCGCGGTCGAGCGCAGCGAGCGCATTGCCGCGGTCGCGGGTGTGCTCTACCTACTCTTTAATGAGGGCTACACGAGCGATGTCGCCGAGGAGGGCGCGCGCGCGGTGTTGTGCGAGGAGGCCATCCGCCTTGGTCGCCTTCTGCTGCACCTCTTTCCCGTCGAGCCCGAGATCATGGCGCTGTTAGCGCTGATGCTGCTCCAGCACGCGCGCGCCGACGCTCGCTTCGATGATGATGGAAATTCGGTGCTGCTCCCAAATCAGGACCGCAGCCGCTGGAACTCGAAGTCGATCGCCGAGGGGCTGGCGCTCGTCGACAAGGCTTTCCGCCATCGCCAGCCGGGCCCCTATCAGATCCAGGCGGCAATCGCGGCGCTTCACTCCCGTGCCGAACGCGCCGAGGACACCGACTGGGCGCAGATTGCGCTGCTCTATGGCGCTCTCGAGCAAATGCAGCCCTCGCCCGTCGTGACGCTCAATCGCGCGGTGGCCGTCTCGAAAGCGGATGGCCCGGCTGCGGCGCTCGCCATGATCGAGCCACTTGCCGAACAACTCGACGGCTATTTCTACTTCCACGGCGCGCGCGGCGCCTTCCTGTTGGAGCTCGAACGACCGAATGACGCCAAAGTCGCCTTCGATCGTGCCATCGCGCTCGCGAATACACCTGCTGAGGCCGCGCACATCCGTCTCCAGCTCGACCGGCTGGCAAGCACAGCGCGGACTGCGGGAAAGAAGAAGGAGCCGGTGAAAAATTCTTGATCGCCGGTGTCGGCAGCCGCCGTGCCCGATCGTCCTTGGATCAAACGAAGCAAGACGGAGGATCCCATGTCCGAACAAGCCATGCCGAGCGAGGCCTGCAAGGCCGGAGAAGTCGCAATTCGCGGCGGCGTTGCGCCCTATCTGCAGCTGAATGGCGCGGCCAAAGCTGCAGAATTCTACGTGGGCGCATTCGGTGCTGAGCAGGTGGGCCGCGCGCCGCCGGACGAGAAGGGCCGCGATATGCACATCCACCTCTATGTGAATGGCGGTTCGCTCATGCTGTGCGATCCTTTTCCCGAGCACGGTTATCCCGACGTGAAACCCCAGGGGTACACGCTCCACCTCCAGGTCGATGACGTCGATCCCGCATGGAAGCGCGCGGTCGATGCAGGTTGCGAGGTGGTCGTTCCTGTGCAGCGTATGTTTTGGGGGCATCGCTACGGTGTTCTGCGCGACCCGTTCGGCGTCAACTGGTCCATCGCTTCCGTGAAGTAAGTACGCACCAAAATCGTTGGAAAAGAAGGAGAATAAAAATGGCTGGGTATGTTGATGGCTATGTGCTTCCCGTGCCGAAGGCCAAGCTCGAGGAGTACCTCAAAATGGCGAAGCTGGCTGGCCAAGTTTGGAAGGATCACGGCGCTCTCTCGTATGTCGAGAGCGTAGCGGAGGACGTGAAGCCCGGTGAGCACACGTCTTTCCCGCAGGCCGTGAAGCTACAGGAAGGTGAGACGGTCATCTTCGCTTGGGCGACCTACAAGTCACGAGCTCATCGCGATCAGGTTATGGAAGCTGTGATGAAGGATCCGCGCATGAAGTGCGATCCAGCGAACATGCCCTTCGATGGGAAGCGTATGTTCTGGGGCGGTTTTGACACGATTGTCGATATGTGAGCGCGACTAAGCCGTCTCTAAGCAAGAGTTCGAGATCATCATGAGCAAGAGTGTATTCGTCAATCTGCCCGTCAAGGATCTGAAGCGGACGATCGCCTTCTACACGGCGCTGGGTTTCAAATTCGACGAGCGCTTCACCAACGACGACGCGGCCGGCATGATCATCAGTGAAGGCCACAGCTATGCGATGCTGCTGACCCACAAGCACTTCAAGAGCTTCATCAAGAACGAAATCGCCGATCCTGCGAAGGTGACGCAGGTGCTCGTCGCGCTGAGTTACGACTCGCGTGAGGCCGTGGACGAGATCATGCGCAAGGCGGTCGCCGCGGGCGGCAAGGATGCACGCGAGCCGCAGGACTTGGGCTTCATGTACGGACGCGCGTTCGCTGATCCCGATGGCCACATCTGGGAGCCATTCTGGATGGACATCAATGCCGTTCCTGCAAAGGAGTGAGATCGGCCATGGCCCGCGTTGTTTTCACCGCAAACATCCAGCGTCACGTCGCGTGCCCTGAGGCGGAGGCGCCCGGTGCGACAGTGCGAGATGTGCTCGAGGCGGTGTTCGCGGCGAACCCACAGGCGCGCAGCTACGTGCTCGATGATCAGTCGGCGCTTCGCCGGCACATGACCATCTTCATCGACGGCGTCATGATCTCGGACCGCAGAGGTCTGGGCGATGCCGTCGACGAGAACACGACCATTTACGTTTTTCAGGCACTGTCGGGAGGGTAGATCATGAGCGACGCACTGCTTGTGTCGACACGGAAGGGACTGTTCACGGTGGAGCGCTGTGGCAGCTGCTGGGAGATCGCCAAGGTCGACTTCCTTGCCGACAACGTGACGCTCGCACTGAGCGACAAGCGCAGCGGCCGCAAATACGCGGCGCTCGATCACGGCCATTTCGGCGTGAAGGTGCATCGCTCCACCGCGGAAGGCTGGGAGGAGATCGCAACGCCCGCTTATCCGGAGAAGCCCGAAGGCCTCGAAGAGAATGACATGTGGGGCCGGCCGCTGCCATGGAGCACAGTCCGCATCTGGGCACTGGTCGCAGGTGGTGCCGATGAGCCGGGTGTTCTCTGGTGCGGGACGCTCCCCGGCGGTCTCTTCCGCTCTAGGGATGATGGCCAGAGCTGGCAGTTCGTTCGTTCGCTCTGGGACAACCCCGGACGCAAGCAGTGGATGGGCGGCGGCGCCGATCTCCCCGGCATTCATTCCATCTGTGTGGATCCGCGCAACTCACGGCACATCTCGATCGCCGTTTCCACCGGGGGCATCTGGCACACCGCGGATGCCGGCGAGACATGGACGCAGCGTGGCTACGGTATGCGCGCCGATCATGTGCCGCCTGAGCTGACGAATGATCCGATCGCGCAGGACGTGCATTGCCTCGCTCAGTGCCCGGCGGCGCCGCATCGCATGTGGGTGCAGCATCACAACGGCATCTTTGTCTCGTCGGACGAGGGGCACAATTTCACCGAGCTCACGGATGTGAAACCCTCGGTTTTCGGTTTTCCCGTCGTCGTGCATCCGCGTGAGCCGGATACGGCGTGGTTCGTTCCCGAGATCAAGGACGAGAAGCGCATTCCCGTCGACGGCAAGCTCGTGGTGACGCGCACGCGCGATGGCGGCAAGACTTTCAAAACGCTGTCGAAGGGCCTGCCGCAGTCACATGCCTATGACGTGGTCTACCGCCATGCGCTCGCGATCGACGAGACAGGCGATCGCCTCGCCATGGGCTCGACGACGGGCGGCCTCTGGGTGAGCGAGGACCAGGGTGATAGCTGGGCGTGCGTCTCGCACACGCTGCCGCCGGTCTATGCGGTGCAGTTTGCGTAGAGGCCTACCTTCCGACCATCAGCGACCGCGCGACGATCTCCTTCATGATTTCCGTCGTGCCGGCGAAGATGCGATGGACGCGCGCGTCGGCGTAGGCGCGCGCGATTGGGTATTCCCACATGAAGCCGGCGCCGCCATGGAGTTGGAGGCAGATGTCGAGCACGCGTCCCTCGAGCTCTGTCAGCCACCACTTCTGCATGGCTGCGGTCGGCACATCGAGTTGGCCGGCGATGTGCAGCTCGAGGCACTTGTCGACGAACACGCGCGCGACCTGCACCTCAGTCGCCACCTCCGCAAGTTTGAAGCGTGAGTTCTGGAAGTCGGCGATCGGCCGTCCGAAGGCCTTGCGATCACGCGTGTAGGCAAGCGTCCACTCGAGCGCCGCCTCCATGATCGCGACAGCGGCAAGACCGACGATCAGGCGCTCCTGTGGTAGCTCCTGCATGAGGTAGGAAAAGCCCTTGCCCTCGGCGCCGAGGATGTTCGATGGCGGCACGCGCACATTGTCGAAGAACAGCTCGGACGTATCCTGTGCCTTGTTGCCGATCTTTTCGAGATTGCGCCCGCGCGCGAAGCCCGGCCGGTCGGCTTCGACCAAGACGAGTGAGATCCCCTTCGCGCCTTCCCCCGGATCCGTCTTGGCAGCGACGATGATGACATCAGCGAGTTGGCCATTAGTGATGTACGTCTTCTGGCCGTTGACGATGAGCTCATTACCCAGGCGGACAGCAGTCGTCCGAATGCCCTGCAGGTCGCTCCCCGTTCCGGGCTCGGTCATCGCAATGGCCGTGACGATTTCGCCGCGCGCCATGCGGGGAAGCAGCGATCGTTTCTGCTCTTCGCTGGCGTAGTGGAGAATGTAGGGCGCGACAATGTCGGAATGCAGCCGGAAGCCGGGCCCCGAATAGAGGCCCTTCGACATTTCCTCGATCAGGATCGCGCTCATAAGGAAGTTGGCGCCCGCGCCGCCGTACTCTTCGGGAATGCCGGTGAGCAGGAGGCCCGCTTCGCCCGCCCTGCGCCAAAGCTCGCGCGGGACGATGCCGTCCTTCTCCCATTTGTCGTGATGAGGTGCGATTTCGCGCTCGATGAAGTCCTTGACGGTGGCGCGGAACATCTCGTGCTCCTCGCCGAACACGGTGCGCGGAATGGCCATGCCGATCGTCTCCACCCTTTGATTTCTCTCTTGCGCACAAATCTAGCGAAGTTCATCCGCGTGCGTTAGCGTCTTGCAGACGGCCCCCAAACGGCGCCAAGACGGCCCCAACAGTTTGCGCGGCAGGAGGTCTGCCATGTCGAAGTACGGACAGAGGGGACGCCGGGTGACTGCCTCGCGGCTGCTGATTGCGTCGATTGTGGTCGTCGTCGCCGCTCTCGGCGGACTGCCGGCGCTGGGGCAGTCGCAGCCTGTCCCGCGGAACTTGGCACAGGACGAGCGAACTCGGGCGCTCGATGCTCTCTTCAGAGGTCTCAAAGGCGCGCGCGGCGATGAAGAGGCGGAAGTGCTCGTCGCGCGCATCTGGGAGGTATGGACGCGTTCCGGCCGCGCGGATGTCGACAGTCTCATAGAAGAAGGCATCGCCTTTCTGTCCGTCCGTCAGCTCGGGGCGGCCTACGACAGCTTCACCAAGGCCATCGAAGCTGAACCCGGCTTTGCGGAGGCTTGGAACAAGCGCGCGACCGTTCTCTATCTCTTGCACCAGCATGAGCAGTCGCTTTCGGATATCGAGAAGGTTCTGGCGCTCGAGCCACGTCACTTCGGGGCGCTCGCAGGCCGCGGCATGATCCACGCGCAGGCCGGTCGCTGGAAGGAGGCACTGGACGCCTATTACCAGGCTCTGTCCGTGAACCCCTTTCTCAAAGAGCGCGCGATCATCATCCCGGAGCTCGAACGTCGGTCCGGCGAAAAGCCGCTTTAGTCGAAATCGGGTTACTCGTGCCGCCTTGCGCGACCCCGTCGCCTTAGTGCATGAATGGCCGGAAAAATCTTCCAGACAGGGCGGAGACGAAATGAAACTGGTCAGCTACGAGCAGGGCGGCAAAAAGGGCTGGGGCGTGGTCGTCGATCCCGATGCGGCCGGCGGCGGTATCATCCCTGCGGACACAGCGCTCATTCAGAAGTACCCGACCATCCGAGCCATTCTGGCCGCGGGTGCGCTTGCCGAGGTGGCGTCGTGGGCAGAAGGCAAGACGCCGTCGCTCAAGCTCGATGCGATCCGCTACCTGCCGCCGCTGCACGATGCTGGCAAGATCATCTGCATTGGCGTGAACTACCCGAAGCGCCATCCGGTCGATGGCGACGTGCCGCCGCCCAAGGACGTCTCGCTCTTCATCAAGACGCACGACGCGCTCACCGGCCACAACGAGCCGCTCGAATATCCAAAGGGCGAGCCGGCGAAGACTTTCGACTACGAGGGCGAGCTGGTGCTCGTGATCGGTAAGGCCGGCCGCCACATCCCCAAGGAGAAAGCGTTCGACCACATCATCGGCTACACGATCATGAACGATGGCTCGGTGCGCGGCTGGCAGAAGCACTCAGTCGGCGCGGGCAAGAATTTCAATTCCTCGGGCGGCTGTGGGCCGTGGTTCACGACGGCCGATGAGATCACCAATCTTGGCGCGATGCAGCTCACGACCAAGCTCAATGGCGAGCAGGTGCAGTCGACGACCGTCTCCAAGATGGTGTTCGATATTCCGACGCTCATTGCCTACGTCTCGGGCTTCGCGCACTTGCAGCCGGGCGACATGGTCTCGACGGGCTCGCCGGACGGTGCTGGTGGCAGTCGCATTCCGCAGCGTTTCCTCGTTCCCGGCGACGAGCTCGAGATCTCCTGGAGCGGCCTCGGCACGCTCAAGAACAAGGTGGTCGCCTGAGCGAGCCTGGCGCGCTGCGAAGCGATTGTGTCAGATGTTTTGACGATGGAAGCCGGTCGCAGTTCATGGGCGCCGGCCTTCCATTGCCATGAGCGTACATGATCGTGAGGATCCTGGCGGCCTGGACAATCCGGCGAGGCGTGCTCCAATTTTTCCACAGATTGTCCACACGGAGTGCATTTGAGCACTTTAGCCGGGCGCCCAGGATCGCCGAGCGATGTCAGTGGGGTTGGCAATCCAAATGTGTCGCGCGCGCCACAGTTCCGCCTCAATTGTTTTACCCACAACCCCGCGTTTCTTGTTTGGCCGCGTCCGTCGATGGGAGCTTAGAGCGTGGGACATTTTATGAGTGGAGGCAATTATTATGGCGAATCGGGATTGTTGCAATGAAGAGGCAGAGCGGCCGAGTGCAAGGCTGTCTCGGCGCAGCCTGGTAGCGGCGGCAGGAATACTGGCGGCACTTGGCCCAGCCGCAGCCGGCAAGGCACTCGCAAATGGCAGGGGAGGTGGCGGCGGCGGCGGTGGTTACGGTGGCGGCGGCGGTGGTTACGGTGGCGGCGGCGGTGGTTACGGCGGCGGCGGCGGTGGTTACGGCGGTGGCGGCGGTGGTCACGGCGGTGGCGGCGGTGGTCACGGTGGCGGTGGTCACAGATGCTTCCTGTCCGGTACTCGAGTGCTGACGCCGACCGGCGAACTGCCTGTCGAGGCTCTCGAGATTGGCGATCTCGTGGTCACTGAAAGCGGCGCGGTGACAGATATCCGCTGGATCGGCAAAACGACCATCGAGCGCAGTTCTGATCAGGCCTGGGCCGAGGATGTACGGCCTGTCCGCATCTCAAAGGGTGCTCTGGGCAATGGCCGTCCGCACCGCGACCTCTATCTCTCGCGGGCGCATCTGCTGCACCTTCGCGGCGTACTCATTCCGGTCAGCGATTTGGTCAACGGGGCGAATGTCGTTGCCGTGGATGTGGAAGCTGACAGGATCGAGTACTTCCACATCGTCCTTGCGCGACATGACGTGTTGCTGGCTGAAGGTGCACCTTGCGAGAGCCTCCTCGTGAGCGAGGAAAGTGGCGGCTCCTTCGACAATGCCGAGGAGTTCGCCGAGCTTTACCGTCGACTTGCCGCACCCATGGTGCCTTGCGCGCCGATCGCACGCTTCGATGGCGGACGGAGCGTCTTCAAGTCGCGACTACGGAGTGCGATTGCACCGGTGATCGATCTGCGACGTTCCGAAGACATAGTGCGCGACGGTGTGGAGGAGCGGGCCGAGCAGTTACGGACCGCGGCCTAAGTTCACAACGGACCGCCTCGTGCTACCTGCGCCGGCCTCTGCGAGGTCGGCGCACGTTCGTTTTTTGACGTGCTCCTCTCTCGGCAATTTCGGGATCGGTCGTTCGC
>JAESFN010000160.1_pt1 | contig 102927 bp, 89 predicted proteins | sample 9269411 | NCBI WGS metagenome assembly JAESFN01 (sample SAMN14505399, study PRJNA617100) | algae metagenome | isolation source: Iphinoe sp. HA4291-MV1 and co-occurring heterotrophs from trail next to... | place: USA: Maunawili Falls, Hawaii | collected 2009-07-25
CCTCATCACGGAACAGGCCGCGCAGCAACAGGACCAGTGAGCTGATGCGCACCGGGTTCACGGTTTCCACCATCGGGCATGTCGGACTGATCGTTCTCGCGGTCGTCGGCATCGGCATGGGGCGACCGATGGATCCGACGCCGGTGGATTCGATCGCCGTCGACCTGATCTCGGTCACCGACTTCGCCAACATCCGCATGGGTACACTCGACAGCACGGTGGTTGAGACCGAGGCGCCGTCGATCGTCGAGGCCGAAAAGCCGGCCGAGTTGGCGCAGCCGACCGGCAATACCGAGGAAGACCAGCCGACCCCGATGGACAATCCGGATCCGACTCCGGCGCCGACCGAGCAGACTGCTCCGGCGCCCGAGGCGGCGGCCGAACCGGTGGTCGAACCCGAGCCGGAAGTCGCGCCGACCCCCGAGCCGCGTCCGGTGGTCGAGCCGCAGCCCGAGCCGGTTCCCGAGCCCGTAGCGGAGCCGACGCCCGCCGAGCCGACACCGGTGGCGACGCCCGAAGCGCCAAATCCTGCCGACAGCGCCCCCAAGCCGAGGACGCACACCGCCTCGCTCGACCAGAAGCGGGCCGAGTTCAAGAAGCAGCAGGAAGCGCAGAAGCAGCAGAAGGCCGACGAGAAGGCCAAGGCTGAGGCCGACAAGAAGAAGGCCGACGAAGAAAAGAAGCGCAAGGCGGCCGAAGAGAAGAAGCGCATCGAGCAGGCCAAGGCCGACGAGGCCAAGCAGCTTGCCGACGAGGTCGCCAACCTCATCAACAACGAGGAATCGCGTGGCGCTACCACCGGTGCGGGCGGCGAACCGACGCTCGGCCGCGAGGATGGCCGCTCGGCGACGCTCAGCCAATCCGAGATCGGGGCGCTCGTGGCGCAGATTCGTGCGTGCATCACGCTCCCGGCCGGCGCCGAGGATGCCGATGCGCGCGCCGAGTTCACATTCTCGATCGGTGCCGATGGTATGGTCAGCGGCCGGCCACAGATGACGAGTTCGCCGGCCAACCAGATCGAGGATGCCTATGCCCGTGCGGTGTCGCGTGCGCTGCAGCGCTGCGGCCCGTTCACCGTGGCCGCCGGGCAGGATGTCCGAGCCCAGTTTGCAGCGCGGGAGTTCTGAGTGACCCCGACGCCCGAGAAAGATGGAGACGTAAGATGACCCTGATCACCCGGCGCAATGCGCTCAAACTCGGCGTCGCGGGCGGCGCCTTTGCCCTCGCCACCCCGTCGCAGGCGCTGGTCGAGATCGTCGTCACCGGCGGTAACTTCGTGCCGCTGCCGATCGCCATTCCGGATTTCGCCTCGTCCGACCCGGCCTTCGGCGCCGAGATCGCGCAGATCGTGCGCGACAACCTCAAGCGCTCCGGGCTGTTCGTGCCGCTCGACCCCGCATCGCTGCCGATCCGCGTCGGCGACGTCACCAATGAGCCGGATTTCGCCGCCTGGCGCGCCGCCACCGTCGACGCGCTGGTGATGGGCTCGGTGGAGCGCGGGGCCGAAGTCGCCTCGCAGGTGCGCGTCTGGGACACCCAGGCTTCGGCCCAGGTGGTCGGCAAGTCTTACAAGACCGACGCGCAGAACTACCGCCGCATCGCCCACATCGTCTCCGACGCGATCTACGCCTCGCTGTCGGGCGGCACGGGCTATTTCGACACCCGCATCCTCTATGTCGCCGAGAGCGGCCCCAAGGCCAATCGCGTGAAGCGCCTCGCCATCATGGATCAGGACGGCTTCAACGTGCAGTACCTCAGCTCGGGCAAGGCGCTCACCCTGTCGCCACGGCTGTCGCCCGACGGCGGCTCGGTGACCTTCACGTCGTATGAGGACGGCAATCCGCAGGTCTACGTCGCTGGGCTGGGCGGCGCGTCCAAGAAGCTGATCAACGGCGCGCCGATGTCGTTCGCGCCGCGTTATTCGCCCGATGGCGGCACTGTGGTGTTCTCGGTGTCCAATGGCGGCACCACCAACATCTACGCGGCCGGCGTCGGCGGCGGCAACCCGACCCAGCTCACCAGCGGCGCGGCGATCGATACCTCGCCCTGCTACTCGCCGGATGGCTCGCGCATCGTGTTCGAGAGCGACCGCGGCGGCAGCCCGCAGCTCTACATCATGGGCGCGGGTGGCGGCGGTGCGCAGCGCATCTCCTACGGTGAGGGTAGCTACTCCACCCCGGTCTGGTCGCCGGCCGGCGATCTCATCGCCTACACCCGGCAGTCGGGCGGGCAGTTCCACATCGGCATCATGAAGCCCGATGGTTCGGGCGAGCGCATCCTCTCGTCCTCCGGGCAGGTGCAGGAAGGTCCGACCTGGGCGCCGAACAGCCGCGTCATCGGCTTCTTCCGCGATCCGGGCGGCGATGCCGGCCCGAGCCTCCACTCGATCGACATCTGGGGCCGGAACGAGCTCAACCTCAAGACCGAGTCCTTCGCCTCCGACCCAGCGTGGTCGCCGCTGCGCGGTTAAGCAGCTTCCGCGATGCGCCGAGGGAAGACACGATCCCGTGTCTTCCCCGCAACATCACGGAAAAGCCCGGATTCCGGCCACATTCGCGCCAGAATGACCAACAATTAACCAAGCCCGAATACCCCGCCTTAAGATTACCAACGGTAAAAAAGGCGTCTCAAATCCTTCCGATTAGGAGTCAACCCGGATGCGTTCAGTAACGCCCCTTCTCGCCGTGCTGCGTGCTGCCGCGCTGGTGGTTCTCGTGGTCGCCGTGGCGGCCTGTTCGCGCAATGGCGCCGGTGGTACCGGCGTGGGTAACCTCGGGCCTGGCGGCGGCGCCCCGGGCAGCCAGCAGGAATTCCTGGTGAGCGTCGGCGATCGCGTGTTCTTCGAGACCGACTCCTCGAGCCTGACCCCGACCGCCATGGCGACGCTCGACAAGCAGGCGGCCTGGCTGAACCAGTACCGCAACTACCGCATCCTGATCGAAGGCCACGCCGACGAACGCGGCACCCGCGAGTACAATATCGCGCTCGGCGCACGCCGTGGTTCGATCGTCGTCAACTACCTGGTGTCCAAGGGCGTCGACCAGCGCCGCATCACCACCAAGTCGTTCGGCAAGGAACGTCCTGTGGCCATCTGCAACGATATCTCGTGCTGGTCACAAAACCGCCGTGCTGTGACGGTCGTACAATAAGACGATTGAGACAACTGTCACGCCATCTGGCGTGACGCGTCTATCCACTGCCAATTGTTGCGCGGCGCCAGCTTTGTAAATAGGCTGGCGCCGTAGTATTTCGGCAATTGGGGAGGGTAATATGTGGCTCAGCCGCATGACTGCTGTTGTCGTGCTTTCCAGTATGCTTCCCGTCTATCCTGTTGTTGCGGGAGGACTATTCGGCGATATCGTGGAGACGGTTTGTGGGAACTGCGGGGCCGGCAAGGCCCTCGACGAAGCTCACAAGCAGGTCAAGGAAGCCGTGCCGCCGTACAAAGCCGTAGAAGAGGGGGCCACTCACGTCGTCAAGGAGTTGACGACCGAGACGCTAGCCCCGCTGCTGGCGGCGGCTATCAAGGCATCGCGTGACGACGCGAGGTCGGCGGGCACCGAGCCCATCCCGCCAAACATTCGCGTCGCGATGACAAAGTTCTACTCGGATGCTCTGCTGGATCGGGTCCGCTACCGGGTGGGGCAGGGGAACGAGCTGTCTGTACAGGCGAACTCAATCCGTTTCGGCGACGCAGCGGCGGTCTCGCTGATCGATACCATCGTCTTCGCTGAAACAGACGATGCCCTCTATGACGAGGCGCTGTGGGCGCATGAGTTGCATCACATTGTGCAGTACGCCGACTGGGGGTTGATGGATTTCTCCAAGCGCTACGTCCGCAGTTCGGGAAGCGTTGAGAACCAGGCCGAGGCGGCGGCGGATCGCTACGTCAGCTATTGGAACCAGACGAACTTCAGGGTCACCAACAATTGCGACATCGAGGTTATGGTGGCGCTCCATTTTCTCGGTGATGACGATGTCTGGCGTTCGGATGCTTGGTTCAGCTTTGATCCAGGCGAGTCGGACACCATCTACTCGGACGAGTTCGCGCTCCGTTCGACCAACCTCATCTACTATTTCTACGCAAAGTCGCCGGACGGCAACCACCAATGGAAGGGGGATACCTCCCTCAAACTACCTGACGGCCAGACCGTGCCGATGCGCAAGAAGCAGCAGGAAAAGCTGAACGGCCACCACATCAATCTGACCTGCGATGATTGATGTCGGCGGACATTGCACGGTTGGTCACAAAACCGCCGTGCTGTGACGGTCGTACAATAGGCTCGAGCGGGCTTCGGGGCGGAGACCGCGGCCACGCGGCATCTCGCGCGTAATCCCCGAAGCCATGTTCGACTGGAGGCATAAGCGCCGGGCGCCGCGTATTTGGGCCCGGCGCTTTCTTTTTGTCGAAATCCTGCGCTAATCCAACATGGTGCGGCCGGTCGGTCGCGCAGGACCCCACTCGACCCTCTCCCGGACCCCGACGGAGCTTTGATGGTGAAACTCCCCCCAATTCGTGGATCGGCCTTCCGACCCGCGATCTATGCCAGCCTGCTTGTCTCCATGCTGACTGTGCCGGCGCTCGCCGCCGCCGGTCCGCTCAATGCCGATGCGATGACGCTGGTGCCGCCCAAGGCGATCGCCGAGACGCGCATCCGTGTAGCGCAGAACCAGCAGTCGAGCGCCCAGCTGCTGGTGCGCATCCAGGAGCTCGAGGACCTGATCCGCACGCTCACCGGTCGCGTCGAGGGGCTGGAGTTCCAGCTTACCCAGATGCAGACGCAGCTTGCCAAGCAGGCCGAGGACAACGAGTTCCGCTTCCAGGAACTGGAAGGCGGTGCTGGGGGAAAACCACAAGCGGCAGCGCCAACTGACGGCGTGACGCCGTCCGATACGCTGCCGCAGACCCCGGCATCCGACGCTCCCGCCGTCGCCGCAACCCCGGAGGCGCCGGCCGCGGCCGCGCCAATGGACGACCTGCCGCTGGCCGACCTCAATGGCGAGCCCATGGACTCGGTCGGCGACTCCGCCGATCCGCTGCTCAAGGGCGGCATCGACCAGCTCGGTACGATGTCGACCGATGACCCGCTCGGCGGACGTCCGCTCGACCTGACGCTGGGCGGTGGTAGCGAAATCTCCAGTGGTGACGCCAAGGCGCAGTACGACGCGGGCTATGATGCCATGACCCGCGGCGACTATGCTTTCGCCTCCGACCAGTTCCAGCAGTTCGTCGCGCTCTACCCCGACGATCCGCAAACGCCCGATGCCATCAACTGGCTGGGCGAAGCGCTGATCCAGCAGGGCCAGTTCACCGATGCGGCGCAGGTGCTGGCCGATGGCTACACCAAGCACAAGGACAGCAAGCGCGCCCCGGACATGATGCTGAAACTCGGCGTGGCGCTGGTCGGCGCCGACCAGGTGGATGTGGGCTGCCGCACCTTCTACACGCTGAAGCAGCGCTATCCGCAGCTCAGCCCGGCGTTCACCCAGCGCCTGCAAGAGGAAGCCACGAAGGCGAAATGCCCGGTGAGCTGATCGACAGCGAGGCGATCTTCGCCCCGCTCGCCGAATTCCGGCTGATCGGGCTCGCCGTCTCTGGCGGGCCCGACAGCCTGGCCCTGATGCTGCTGGCCGCCGGGTTCGCCAGCCGGCATGCCGCCCACGACCGCTTCGTCGTCTATTCGGTCGACCACGGCCTGAGACCCGAAGCGGCAGGGGAGGTGGCCTATGTCACCGATGCTGCGCGCAGACTCGGCTTCGCCGCCCGCGGCCTCCGCTGGGAGGGGCAGAAGCCCGAAACCGGCATCCAGCAGGCGGCGCGCACGGCACGCTACGGGCTCATTGCCGACGCGATGGCCGCTGACGGCGCCGAAATTCTCCTCACGGCGCATCACCTCGCCGACCAGGCCGAGACGGTGTTGATGCGGCTGGCGCATGGCAGCGGGGTCGAGGGGCTCCGCGGCATGGACTATCTCGTCGAGATCGGCGGGCTGGTGGTGGTGCGGCCGCTGCTCGGAATCGATCCCGCCGATCTGGCTCGTGTGGTGGCGGCGTCCGACCTGGTGCCGGTACGCGATCCGAGCAATTCCGACACCGACTACGAGCGCGTCCGTTGGCGCCAGATGCTGCCGCAATTGGCGGCGCTGGGGCTGGACGCGCGCCGGCTGTCGCGCTTCGCCGGCCGGATGCGCGATGCCGATCAGGCGCTCGCCGCCATGGCCGCAATGGCCGCGACCTCGCCCGATCAAGCCGGCACCGGCGGCATCTCCCGCGCCACCCTGGTTCGTCTGCCGCGGGCGGTGGCGGTCCGGATGGTGGCCAATCTGCTCGACCAGGTGGGTGGCGGGCAGAAGCCGCATGACCTCGCGCCGGTCGAAGCGCTGACCGATCGATTGCGGATGGAGCCAGCCCTGAAGCGGACAAGTTTGCATGGTTGTCTGATCAGCAGCGACGGCACGACCATCACCGTCGCGCGGGAGGCCGGCCGGAAGCCGGCGCGTCAATCTCGCGTGAGGACCGATACATCCGTGACGCGGAATTAACCGGAAAAGCGCAAGCTCTCTCGACTTTTCGGCCAAACCGCCGCACCAGTTTCGGCCCGCCGATACCTTGTAAGGCCCAGGAGCGAGGCCTACATTCGCCCCAACTATCCGGCCTCTCCCGTGCCGGACTTCAGGACAGGATTGATGAACGTCAATTTCCGGAATTTCGCCATCTGGCTGGTAATTCTGTTCATGCTGATGGGCCTGTTTCAGGTCTTTCAGTCGTCGACCCGCTCGATTGCGACGACGGACAAGAGCTACAGCCAGTTCGTCTCCGACGTGGATGCAGGTAGCGTTCAGTCGGTGACCATCACCAACGACATCGTCTCGGGCGTGCTGAACAACGGCACCAAGTTCCAGACCGTGTTGCCGCCGCAGGAATCGGACATCATTTCGCGGCTCGAGCAGCGCGGCGTGCAGATTACGGCGCAGGAGCCGGAGTCTAGCCCGTTCTGGGGTATGCTGCTGACTTCGTGGCTGCCGTTCCTCGTCATCATCGGCGTGTGGTTCTTCTTCATCCGGCAGATGCAGGGTGGGGGCCGTGGCGGCGCCATGGGTTTTGGCAAGTCACGCGCGAAGCTGCTGACCGAGACGCAGGGCAAGATCACCTTCGAGGATGTCGCAGGTGTCGATGAGGCCAAGCAGGACCTCGAGGAGATCGTCGAGTTCCTTCGCGATCCGGGCAAGTTCCAGCGGCTGGGCGGCAAGATTCCGCGCGGCGTGCTGCTGGTCGGCCCGCCGGGTACCGGTAAGACGCTCATCGCGCGTGCCGTCGCCGGCGAAGCCAACGTGCCGTTCTTCACCATCTCGGGTTCGGACTTCGTGGAAATGTTCGTCGGCGTGGGCGCTTCGCGTGTCCGCGACATGTTCGAGCAGGCCAAGAAGAACGCTCCGTGCATCATCTTCATCGACGAAATCGATGCCGTCGGCCGTCACCGTGGCGCAGGCCTCGGTGGTGGTAACGACGAGCGCGAGCAGACCCTGAACCAGCTGCTGGTCGAGATGGACGGCTTCGAGGCGAACGAGGGCATCATCCTCATCGCCGCGACCAACCGCCCCGACGTGCTGGATCCTGCGCTGCTGCGTCCGGGCCGCTTCGACCGCCAGGTCGTGGTGCCGAACCCCGACGTGCAGGGTCGCGAGAAGATCCTCAAGGTGCACGTGCGCAAGGTGCCGCTGGCTCCCGATGTCGACCTCAAGGTGCTGGCTCGCGGGACCCCCGGGTTCTCCGGTGCTGACCTGATGAACCTCGTCAACGAGGGCGCCCTGCTGGCGGCTCGCCGCAACAAGCGCTTCGTCACCATGAGCGAGTTCGAGGATGCCAAGGACAAGCTGATGATGGGCGCCGAGCGCCGCACTCTCAGCCTGACCGAGGAAGACAAGAAGCTCACCGCCTATCACGAAGCCGGGCACGCGCTGCTCGCCATCAAGATGGACGCATCCGATCCGATCCATAAGGCCACCATCATCCCGCGCGGTCGTGCGCTGGGCATGGTGATGCGCCTGCCGGAGCGCGATCAGGTGTCGCTGACCCGCCGCAAGGCCTATGCCGACCTCGCCGTCGCCATGGGTGGCCGCGTCGCCGAAGAGGAAATCTTCGGCTACGAGAAGGTGACCTCGGGCGCTTCCGCCGACATCAAGATGGCGACGAGCCTCGCTCGTGCCATGGCGACCGAATGGGGCATGTCCGACAAGCTCGGCCCGCTGCTCTACGGCGACGCGCAGGACGAAGTGTTCCTCGGCCGCTCGATGATGCAGCGCAACACCCACATGTCGGACGAGACCCAGCAGGTGGTCGATGCCGAGGTGAAGCGCTTCGTCGACGAAGGCTACCAGACGGCGCAGAAGGTGATCCGCGACAACATCGACGATCTCCACACCATCGCCCAGGCGCTGATCGAGTTCGAGACGCTGACCGGTGACGAAATCCGCGGCCTGATGGAGGGCAAGACGCCGATGCGTCCGTCCGACACCGATCCGCCGGTGAAGTCGACCGGCGTGCCGACTGCCGGCAAGTCGGGCAAGAAGCGCCCCGACGCCGACCCGGGCACGGCACCCGAGCCGCAGCCGGGCAGCTGACGTTCCCCAAAATCCACACCAGGGCCGCTCTTCGGAGCGGCCCTTTTGTTTCCGAGTGTTTCCCGGTTGTGTTTTCGGCGCGGCTGCCCCAAACCGCTCCAGGTCTTTTGATTTGGTCGGGCTTTCGAACCGGAGAGCCTGCAACACATTTGAATGCGCCCAGGAGCCGCCCGTTTGAAGACGCCGAAGCAGCACGCTGATCTCGACCTGTTCGCCCGCATGCTCAAGGTGTTCGCTGATACGCCGTGGCTGCACTACGGGCTGTGGCTCGAGGGCGAGACACCGAGCTTCCCGAAGGTGAGGCAGGCGCAGGAGCGCTACGTCGAGAAACTCCTCGCGCTGCTGCCGCGGGCGCCGGCGACCATTCTCGATATCGGTGGCGGTACCGGCGCCATGGCCGGCCGGCTGGCCTCGCTCGGCTACACGGTCGAGATGCTGACCCCCAGCGAGGTCCAGGTCGGTATCGCCAGGGAATCCCTCGGCGGCGCCGCCACGGTGCACCTGTCGCGGCTCGAAGATTTCGTACCCGGCAAGCGCTACGATGTCTGCCTGTTTTCCGAAAGCTACCAGTACATCCCGATGCCGGCGTCCTTCGCCAAGCTGGGCGTGTTGCTGGCGCCGGGTGGCCGGGTGGTGATCGCCGACTGTTTCCGCAGCGAAGGCTACAAAGGGGGCAGGGCGATCGGCGGCGGGCACCGCTACAGCACGTTCCTCGAGGCCGTCAGTGGCTCGGGTTTCGCCATCACCAGCAACGAGGACGTCACTGCACTCGCCGCGCCCTCGATCGAGATCGACCGGATGCTCTATCGCGATGTATTGTCGCCGGTGGTGACGCAGCTCGGCGGTCTCCTTGAGGACAAGCGGCCCCTGACCCACTGGCTGGCGACCCGCGCCTACGGCCTGTTCGTCAACGCTCGTGAGCGCCAGCGCATCACCGACCGGCTGAAGGCCGAGTACCGCACCCCCGAGCTGTTCCTCGCCAACAACACCTACCGGTTCATGACGCTGCAGCGGCGCGCCGGCTGATTGCGAGGCACGGCGGCAACAGCCATCCGCAATCGACATCTCAGCCCAACATCCGCCGGGATCGGCCGGTTAACGAAACGGCACCAATCTATTTCGTATGCTTAGGGCTTGGCGCTAAGGTCGCGCCATCCCAATCGAGGGCTTCTCATGGCGCGCAGGTATTTCGGCACGGACGGCATTCGCGGGCTGGCGAACGGCGAAAAACTGACCCCCGAGCTGGCGATGAAGGTCGGCATGGCGGCGGGCCTGAAGTTCGTCAATGGCGATCATCGTAACCGCGTCGTCATCGGCAAGGACACGCGCCGCTCCGGCTACATGATCGAGAGCGCGCTCACCGCCGGCTTCACTGCCGTCGGCATGGACGTCTACCTGCTCGGGCCGATGCCGACCCCCGCCGTCGCCATGCTGACCCGCTCGCTGCGCGCCGATCTCGGCGTGATGATCTCGGCCTCGCACAACCCGTTCGACGACAACGGCATCAAGCTGTTCCGCCACGATGGCTACAAGCTCAGTGACGCGCTCGAGGACGATATCGAGCAGCTGATGGATTCCAACATGCTGGGCCAGCTGTCGAAGGGCCGCGACATTGGTCGCGCCCATCGCGACGAGGCCGCCCAGACCCGCTACATCGAATACGCCAAGCGCACCATGCCCAAGGGCATCGATCTGAGCGGCCTGCGCGTCGTGCTCGATTGCGCCAACGGCGCTGCCTACAAGGTCGCGCCAACGGCGCTGTGGGAACTCGGTGCCGAAGTGTTCGTCATCGGCAACGAGCCTGATGGCTTCAACATCAACGACAAGGTCGGCTCGACCGCCCCTGAGGCGCTGATCGCCAAGGTGAAGGAACTGCGCGCCGATATCGGCATCGCGCTCGATGGCGACGCCGACCGGGTGATCATCGTCGACGAAAAAGGCGAGATCGTCGATGGCGACCAGTTCATGGCGGTCATTGCGCAGTCCTGGCATGCCCGCGGCGAGTTGCGCGGCGGTGGCCTCGTTGCGACCGTGATGAGCAACCTCGGGCTCGAGCGCTATCTCGGCGGTATCGGCCTCAGCCTCGAACGCACCCAGGTGGGCGACCGCTACGTGCTCGAAGCGATGCGCGCCAAGGGCTTCAATGTCGGCGGCGAGCAGAGTGGCCACATCATCCTCTCCGACTTCACCACCACGGGCGATGGTCTCATTGCCGGCTTGCAGCTCCTCGCGGTGGCCAAGCAGGCAGGGCGTGCGGTGTCCGAGATCTGCAAGCGCTTCGACAAGGTGCCGCAGCTGCTGCAGTCGGTGCGCTACAAAGAGGGCAAGCCGCTCGAGCACAAGCTGGTGCAGCAGGCGATCAAGGAAAGCCAGGCCCGCCTCGGCGATAGCGGCCGCCTGGTCATCCGTCCGTCCGGCACCGAGCCGGTGATCCGCGTCATGGCCGAGAGCGATGACGAAGGCCTGGTGTTGGCCGTCGTCAGCGAAATCGCCGCGACCATCAAGAAGGTCGCGTAGGGCAGGGTACCGAAGCAGACGGCCCCTCCCATCCTCCTCCATGAGGGGGGAGGTGCCCCCGCAAGTGAGCTTGGCACGATCGAGCCACAGCTTGGACTCTTCACCTCCCCTTCAAGGTGGAGGCGGGGAGGGGCCGTCTCTATCAGTCGGCGCCAAAGTAACCGACGGCTCCCGCCAAGACTTCGTTAACGCATCTCCTTCACCCGGTATTAGGGTTATCCGTTAGGGTTAAGTGGGTTTTAAGAAAAGCCCGGCAAGATGGGTCCACTCGACTGGTGTCGTCGTGGCAACAAGGACCCTGCAATATGCGTAGATATCTTGCCTCAGCGGCTGCGGTAGGAACCGCCCTGCTGCTCGCCGGCCCCGTGATGGCGGCCGACATGCCCGAATACCCCGATGTCCCCGAAGTCGATTACGACATCGGTGGCTCGTTTTACCTGCGCGGCTCGGCCGCGCTGAACTGGCACTGGGCGCCCGAAGTGACGCACCCGTGGAACGCCGCCGACATCGATCCGATCGTCGAGTACGGCTACGGCTACAGCTGGGGCGCCGGCTTTGGTTACGAAACCGGCACTGGTCTCCGCTTCGACGGCACGATCGACTCGGTCGAAACCAAGGGTCTGAAGATCACCAAGGACGATGGTGATCCGGATGACGGCGACTACACGCTGATGCTGCGCTCGACCGTCGCGCTCGCCAACGTCTATTACGATTTCGGCCTCGGCGGCGACTGGACCTACTCCTCGGGTGCCGGTGGCGCCTTCGGCTATGTCGGCGCCGGCGCCGGCGTGGCGTGGAACCATGCCGAAGTGAACTCGCCGATCACCGCCCCGATTCCGGTTCCGACCGGCGGCAATGTCAGCGCTGCGGCGGCCGTCATGGTCGGTGTCGGCTACGACATGGGCAGCTGGGTGGCGGATGTGGGCTATCGTGGCCTCTACATCAACCAGATCAACAACTCGCCGACCGACGCGACGCAGCCGAGCTACTACGAGATCAACAACAACTGGATCCACGAGCTGCGCGGCACGGTCCGCTATCGCTTCAACTAAGCAGCCGTTGGACGACACCAGTCCGACGCAGAACGGCGCCCAGAAGGGCGCCGTTCTTGTTTTGCGGGCGACCGACTCGGATACAACCGAGTGCATGAATCCTCCCACCATCACTGTTGAAGACCGCACCCTCGCCCGCGCCGACGTCACCGCCCTCCAGGGCGACGATCCGGTTCGCCTCCTCGGCTGCAATCTCGATGAAACCAGGCTGGCTGATCTCGATCTCACCGGCTGGGTGTTCGAGCGCTGCAGCCTGGCGCGCACCGATTTCGGCAAGGCCGAACTCGAGCTCAGCCGCTTCCTCAACTGCCGTGGCGCCTTCGCGCTGTTCCGCGGCGCCAACCTCGAGGATGCAGCGTTCCGCTCGTCCGATTTCAACAACGCGAGTTTTCGCGGTGCGACGCTGTCGTCCACGTCGTTCGAGGATTGCAAGCTCACCGGCTGCGACATGGCCGACGCCCGCTCGATGGATGTACGCTTCACCAACACCCTGCTGGTCTCGGCCAAGCTCCCCGGCTTCAACTTCCGCAAGGAGACGCTGGTCGGCGTCGATCTCAGCTCCGCCGACCTCGCCAAATGCGATTTCCGCGAAGCGGTGTTCGAGAACTGCTCGATCCGCGAAGCCAACATCGATGACGCCCGCTTCCAGGATGCGGACCTGCGCGGCGCCGACCTCGGCGGCCTGTCGATCCTCGCGCAGGCGGGGCGGTTCAAGGGCGCGATAGTGTCTGCCGCCCAGGCGGAGCTGATCCTCAGCCAAACCGGGTTGAAAGTGCGCGCGCGGTAGGCGGTTGCGCGGGCCCACCCTCAGTCTAGAGCACTTGGCCACCCCCACCCTTGATCCCTCCCCACAAAGGGGGAGGGAGGCGCTGGAACCGAAGCTTGCAGTCAGGTCTCCCTCCCCCTTGTGGGGAGGGTAGCGCAGCTAGGCGAAGCCGTAGCGAAGCTGGGTGGGGTGGCCACAGCCGCGATGCCAGCAAAAGAATCTTCGCCGATCTTATCCCCCCATATCCGCCGCGTGAGAAAGTGTGGGCGTCACCCACAGGGCGCAGTCGCGTACGGACGGCTGGTGGGGGACTTCGGTGCTGGGGGAGCCGTCCCCTGGCGGCCGCGACTATGGGCACCCGGCTATGGTCCGTGCTTCGGCATGGCGTGCGACCGCTTCCTCGTAGTCCCCGCAAAAACTCCGAACCGTTCCGGCGTGGCGACGGCCGTTTCATTTGCGGACTACCCGCGTGGTCGAAACCCACGCCGGAACCGCCCGTTCTTTGAATCTACCGAAGCCGAAAGGCTGTCGGGCGCGTAGCCGCGCCTATTCCCCCGCAAGCTGGAACCGCTCGAACCGCCCGAGCTCTTCCTCGAGCATCGCCTTGTGCTCGGCGTCGTCACCCTTGCCCACCCAGTGCCAGGCCTGGATCAGCAACTTGCCGGCGGCGCGATCGGTCTTCAGGTCCAGCGCCGCGACGATCTCGTCGCCGGCCAGCACGGGCAGGGTGAAGTAGCCGAACTTGCGCTTCGCCTTGGGCACATAGGCCTCGAACACGTGGTCGTAGCCGAAGAACAGGCTGGTGCGGCGGCGCTGGATCGCCATCGGGTCGAACGGCGAGAGAATGTGGACCAGCGGCGGGCCCTTGGGCTCCGGCGTCTCCAGCGCTTCGGGCATCGCGTAGTGGAGCGTCGGGTCGTCGCCGATGGTCACCGGTACCAGTGTCTTCTTCCGCCGCCGCGTCTCGATCTGCTTGGCCAGTTCCGCGGTGAACCTGAGCCTGGGGTGCATCACCGATGGCCCGCTGATCAGCCCCTGCGAAACCAGCGCCCGGTCGAGCAGGTAGCCGTCGATCTGCTTCTCGGTCGCCGGCTTCGGCAGCTTGCCGAAGTGCCGCCCCATCAGCTCGTAGCTCTTCACCATGCCGTTGCGCTCGGAAATGGTCAGTTCGCCCGAAAAGAACCCATACTGCAGCACCCGCTTACTCGGCTTGCGGCTGCCCCACGGATGGTCCTTTTCTACCAGCTCGTCGGTGTCGATGTCGCGGATCGAGATGGCGCCATCCTTCCTGATCTGGCGCAGCAGTTTCTTCAGATCGTTTGGGTCGGCATCGGCGTACCAGCGCATCGGCTCGCTGCGATGCTGCTTCATCTCGGTGATGTAAAACGGCAGGTCGCGCACCGGCACATAGGCCAGCGCATGCGTCCAGTACTCGAACACTGACTTGTCGACCGACTGGGCGTGCCCGAGATCGCTGCGCCGGTAGTTCGGGATGCGGGTGAAAAGAATGTGGTGATGCGCACGCTCGATCACGTTGATGGTGTCGATCTGGACGTAGCCCAGATGCTCGACCGCCTTGCGGGTGGCCTCGGGTCCCGCACCGAACGGTTCGCGCTCGTCGAGGCGCTGGGCGCGCAGCCAGATGCGGCGGGCGTGGGGCAGGGTGAGGTTGAGCGGCTTTTTCATGCTGACAAGCCTAACGCATGCTCCTGACAGGGCATGTCAGTGTTCATTTCTTCCACATCGCCAGCAGCCCCGCACCGACATCGATGCGCGGCGCCGCCGGGGCGATGCCGCTGATCGAAGCGGGCCTCACCGCCGGCCAGAACATGTCGTCGAACAGCGGCAGCATTGCCTTGGTGATGAAGCGGCTGCGTTGCGCATAGACGTGCTTGTCGCCGTAGGGCGTCTGCTGGTGCACATAGAAGCGCTGCGGCACCATCAGGTGCAGTTCGTCCCGGGCCCGCGTCATCGCCACGTAGAGCAGCCTGCGCTCCTCCTCCAGCTCATGGGTCGAGCCGGTGCCGAGGTCGGACGGGATTGCCCCGTCGACGACGTTCAGCACATGGACGTTCTTCCACTCCTGCCCCTTGGCCGAGTGAATGGTCGAAAGGATCAGGAAGTCCTCGTCGAGCAGCGGCACGCCGGCCTGGTCCGAGGTGGCGTCGGGCGGATCGAGCGTCAGCTCGGTGAGGAAGCGCTCGCGGCTCGGGTAGCCAGCAGCGATCTGTTCGAGCTGATGGAGGTCTTCCTTGCGGACCTCGGCGTCCTCGTACACCGCCTCCATCAGCGGCTCGTACCACATGCGGGCCCGCAGCAGTTCGGCCGGCCAGCCGCCACCGCCCTTGCCCAGATGCTCAACCACTTCGAGCAACCCCGGCCAGCCTTCCGAGCCGCGCGGCGGCGGCGGGGTCTCCAGCAGCTCGACCAGCGGATCGGCGCTCTCCGCCATACGGTCCAGCACCTTGCCCGCGGCACCAGGTCCGATCCCCGGCAGCAGCTGCAGCACGCGGAACCCGGCCACCCGGTCGCGCGGATTGTCGACGAAGCGCAGCAGCGCCAGCATGTCCTTCACATGGGCGCTGTCGAGAAATTTCAGCCCGCCATACTTCACGAACGGGATGTTGCGGCGGGTCAGCTCGATCTCGAGCTCGGCCGAGTGCGACGAGGTCCTGAACAGCACGGCCTGCTGCTTCAGCGCCGTGCCGCCTTCGCGGCAGGCCAGCACGCTCTCGACCACGTAGCGGGCCTGGCTTGGCTCGTCCTTCACCGTCACCAGCCGCGGCTTCTCGGTCGCGGCGCGCTCGGTCCAGAGGTTCTTGGTGAAGCGCTCCTTGCTCTCCGAGATCACCGCGTTCGCCGCCTCGAGGATCGGCTGGGTCGAGCGGTAGTTGCGGTCGAGTGTCACCATCCGCGCCGGCGGGGTGAAGGCGCCGGGAAAGTCGAGGATGTTGCGCACCGTCGCGGCGCGGAACGAGTAGATCGACTGCGCATCGTCGCCGACCACCGTAAGCCCGTCGCCCTGTGGCTTCAGCGCCAGCAGGATCGAGGCCTGCAGCCGGTTGGTGTCCTGGTACTCGTCGACCAGCACATGGTCGAAGCGCCCGCCGAGATCCTCGGCAATCGTCGGCTCGCGCATCATGGCGGCCCAGTAGAGCAGCAGGTCGTCGTAATCGAGCACCTGCTGGCGCTGCTTGGATTCCACATACGCGGCGAACAGCTCGCGCAGCTGTGGCCCCCACATGGCAACCCAGGGAAACGCCTCCTTCAGCACCACATCGAGGTCGTCCTGCGCATTCACCACCCGCGAGTAGACGGCGAGGCAGGTGCCCTTGGTCGGGAAGCGCTTCTTGGCCTCCGAGAACCCCATCTCGTGCCGGATGATGTTGATCAGGTCGCCCGAGTCTTCCCGATCGTGGATCGAAAATCCCGGCGTCAGCCCGATCTGCTCGGCATGCTCGCGCAGCAGCCGGGCGCCGATGCCATGGAAGGTGCCTGCCCAGCTCAGCGCATCGGTGATCACGCCCGACTTGGCTCCCATCACCTGCGCCACCAGCCGCTCCACCCGGCGCTGCATCTCGCTCGAGGCGCGGCGCGAGAAGGTCATCAGCAGGATGCGGCGCGGGTCAGCGCCATTGACGATCAGGTGCGCCACCCGGTGCGCCAAAGTGTTGGTCTTCCCCGATCCCGCCCCGGCGATCACCAGCAGCGGCCCGCCCACATGCTCCGCCGCCTGCCGCTGCTCGGGGTTCAGCTTGTCGAGGTAGGTGGGGGCGAAGGCAGTCTGCACGCGAATCGATCCGGAAGAAGAGGCCGGATCAGGAAGCACCTTTCTCGCTTTGTTCGCAATTCACGGACGCTGTTGCTCGGCGGCAGGCTGTGGCAATAACCACGGGCGGCCACGTGCCGCTGGAGCCCGACCACATGCCACGCCCCAAGACAGTTTCGGACGAGGCCGTGCTGACCGGCGCGCTTGCCGTGCTCGCAGCCAGGGGCGCGGAGTTCACGCTCACCGATCTCGCAGAGCATGTGGGGCTGTCGCGAGCCACGCTGATCCAACGCTTCGGTGATCGTGATGCGATCCTGCTGAGAATGGCGCAGCATGAGGTGGCGCTGACACGGAGCTGGCTCGACAGCCTGCCGGTCGAGGCCGGGCAGGGTGCGCTGTGGCGCTTTCTCACCACGATCGTCGAGAGCATGGAACCGGCGCAGGGCTTTTCGGCGCGCGTGGCGATCGCGGCGCTGGAAATCCGTGACCCGAGGCTGCGGGTACTCGCCGGACAGCGTTACGAGCTGGTGCAGCGGGCCATCGCACTGCGACTGCCGGATGGGCCGGATCGGAAGGCACAGGCCGGGCACATTCACGCAATCATCGCCGGCGCGACGATGCAGTGGGTAGCGACCGACGGGAGCACCGGCCTCTCTGCATTCATCCTCGACCGGCTCCGCTGGTTCCTCGCCGATCGCAACCTTGCTTGACATTTCTGCGTTGCATTTATAACCAACGTGTAGGTTATAAATTGGAGATGACGATGCTGAGGCGCGAGTTGTTGATCGGAACGCTGGTTCTGGGCGTTGCATCCCGGGCAGGCGGAGAGGAGATGATCATGGTCCGGACGACCAAGACAGTTTTGAACGGAGAAGTTGCACTGGCAACGGAAGCGACGGGCGAGGCGGTGCGTGGCACGATCCTACTCGCCATGGGTGCGACCGCATCGATGGTCTGGTGGCCGAACTCCCTGGTCGATGCATTGGCGCGCGGAGGATACCGGGTCATTCGCTTCGATCATCGCGACACCGGGCGTTCGAGTACAGGCAGCCCGGGCGAGATCGGCTACGACGTCAACGATCTGGCTGGCGATCTCATGGCCATTCTCGATGGCTATGGCGTCGAGCGAGCGCATCTGGCGGGTATGTCTCTGGGGGCCTATGTCAGCCAGATCGCGTCCCTGCAGCAGCGCGACAGGGTGCAGTCGCTGGCGCTGATCGCCGCCGAGCCGCTCGGCGTCACCTACGAGGGCGAGGGCGTTGCACCGGAACTGCTGGCCCATTTCGGTGGGATGGCCGGCATCGACTGGTCGGACCGAGGGGCAGTGGCGGCGTTCATGCTGGAGATTGCCCGTCTCAGCGCTGGTGCGGGTCGGGCGTTCGACGCCGAGGCGGCCACGGCTCGGATCGCGATGGAACTGAATCGCGCGAGCAACATGCAGAGTGCGTTCAACCATTCCATGGTGGCAGGAGAGCTCGATCCGGGGCTGACCGCGGCGGCGATCCGCCAGCCGGTGGTGGTCATCCATGGGAGCGACGACCCGATCATCGCCGTCGGCGCTGCGATACGGAGCGCCGAGATCATCCCGGGAGCAAGGCTGCTGGTGCTCGAGGGTACGGGTCACGAGCTTGTGGAAGCGGATGTTCCCGCCATCGCGACGGCCGTACTCGCTAATTGTGAGCGGGCCACGTGAAAGGAGAAGGCGCCGCCGAACTGTCCCGGCGCCTCCTCGGTTTTGATCGTCACTGCGCCGCGGCTTCGATCACCTTGGCGACGTCCTCCGCCTTCGAGACGAGGCCCGAGTGGCTGGCGGCGATCTCGGTGACCGTGGCGCCGATCCGGCCGGCGAAGAACCGCTGCGCATCGGGCGGGAGCACCAGGTCTTCGGCGGTCACGACGTAGAAGTTCGGCTTGTCGTGCCAGGCCGCAACCTCGGCCACGGCCTCGAAGTTCGCCGGGTTCGAGGGCAACTGGTGCGCAGACATCGCCTCGGCTTCCGCCACCGGCAGGTCGCCGGCGAACAGGGCAGGGTACTGCGCCGGGTCGAAGATCAGGCCGCCCTGCTCGTTGGGACGGATCGCTTTGACGCCTTCACTCGGTGCGCCACCGGCCAGCAGCTTGGTCAGCGTCTCGCCCTTGTCCGGCGCGAAGGCCGAGACATAGACCAACGACTTGACCTTGGCGTCAGCGCCGGCTTCGCCGATCACCACGCCGCCCCAGGAGTGGCCGACCAGCACGGTCGGACCGTCCTGCGCATCGAGAACAGCCTTGGTCGCGGCCACGTCGTCGGCCAGCGAGGTCAAGGGGTTCGCGACCTGGGTGACGTGATAACCCTTGGCCGAGAGGATCTCGGCCACCTTGTCCCAGCTAGATTCATCGGCGAAGGCGCCGTGGACCAGGACGATGTTCCTGGCAGGTTCGGCTGCCAGGGCTGCGCCACCAGCGCCAACGGCAGCGGTGAACACGAGAGCGGAAAGAACGGACTTCATTTTCATCTCCAGATGTTGGGCGAGGTTGGACGATCGGCAAAGTCGTTTTGCCGCTGGCTGGCGCCGAGCTTTGAAAACCTGATCTTGCGTTTCGCCCGGGGATTGTTGAAGTTCCCCGCCGAGTGATGACGAAGAGATAGAGGCCGGGACCGTGAACAACCATGATCGCGCCTCCGGACTTCATGCTCCGGAATCCGAAGCGGCTTTTCCGATGCTGGCGTCGCGCGTCGACCTGCTGTCGCAGGTGCTGACGCTGATCCGGCTGCGCGGCGAGCTGATCTTTTCAGCCGAACTCACGGCGCCCTGGGCACTGCAGTTCGATGCCGGTTCGGCCTATTTCCACGTCGTGCTGGATGGCACGGTCGAGGTCGTGGCGAGCGACGGCAAGCGTGTCCTCGCCGGCCCCGGCGACCTGCTCGTCCTGCCGCAGGGCAGCGGTCACCGCATCGGCTTCGGCGGTGCACCACCGCTGCCGATCCGTGACGTGCTGGAGGCGCAGATCCGTGAGGAGCAACTCGCCATCCGGCTCGGCGGCAACGGCGCCATGACCCACCTCATCACCGGCGCCTTCCGCTTCGAAGGCGACAACATGCCGACGATGATCGCCGTGCTCCCCGCGTTGATCCACATCTCGAAGGCGCTGCGCAGCGAGGAGGAGGCCTGGGTCGAGGGTATTGCGCAGTTTCTCCTCGCCGAAGCGCGTGAGCCGCATCCCGGCGCGGCGCTGATGATCTCGCGGCTGATCGATATCCTGGTGATCCGCGCCATGCGCACCTGGGTCCGCACCGCACCGCCCGAGAACCGCGGCTGGCTTGGCGCCCTCGCCGACGTCCGCATCAGCCGGGCTCTCAAGGCCATCCACGACGAGCCGTTCCGCCGCTGGACCGTCGCTGAACTCGCCGGCATCGCCGGCATGTCGCGCTCGAGTTTCGCCGAGCGCTTCACCACGCTGATCGGCGCCGCGCCGCTGCACTACCAGACCCGCTGGCGCCTGTTGCTCGCCAACGAAATGCTCAAGGGGCCGGACACCCGCGTCAGCGATATCGGCCGCCGCATCGGCTACGATTCCGACGCCGCCTTCAGCCGGGCGTTCAAATCGCAGTTCGGCTACCCACCGGCGTTGGCGCGGCGGGGCGATGGCGGTCGTGGCTAGGCCTCAGCCGGAGCGATCCTCGGAGCGGCCCAGTTCGCGCTGCTTCAGGATGAACGCCACGCCCTCGGTGTAGCGATCATGCAGCTTGGCGAAGCGGGTGAGAGTGTCCTTGGGCACGCCGATGTCGATCAGCTCCCCGTGCATGTCCTTGAGACGCTCTTCCATCTCTTCCATGCCGACGATCAGGCGCTCGATCTGTTCCTGTGTTAGTCGAACCAGTGTTGCCATTGCTGCCTCCTCCAAGGCTGGCCGCGGGTTCAGTCTAGCCTTTCCTGGTCTTGCGCGCCGCATTCTCGGCGAGCCGTGCCTGCACCAGGCGGGTGACGAGTTCATCCGCCAGCGGCTTGTCGGGCGTGAAGCGCACCGTACCCTTCGAGGTGTCGAGCCCGGCCAGCGCAGCTGCGTGGGCCTCCATCACCGCAGGACTTTGCACGTAGAAGGCGCAATGCGATTTGGCCGCGCCGAACGATACCAGCGCCCCATCCTGCCGAAATGCCGGGATGCCGTAGCCGACATACTCCTCGGCCGCAGGCGCTGCCGCGATGATCACTTGCCGCAGGTGCTCAAGCGCCTGCCGTTGCTCGGCGGGCAGGGCGGCGAGGAAGCTGCGGGTGGTGTCGGGCATCTGTGCCGGCATGGGTTCACTCCTCTTGCACCACAGCCTTGCATTGCCGCCGCCGGGCTGTCAGCACTCTCAAGTGGTTGCTGCTATGATATTGAAATCGTTAAACTATTCGTGCCACGCTATTGTCATGCGGGCGGCTTCGCCTCATGCTCATCCGGTCGCCCGCCCATCGGAGGTGCCTGATGTCGCCGCTGACTACTCCCCATGCCGATACCGAAGGTTTCGGCCTCACGACCGCGCAGATCATCTACCGTGTGCCCGATCATCTCGAGCTGCTGCAGGATTTCGTCTGGCAGCAATACGACGTGTTCCCACAGTTCCCCAGCCTCAGGAAGTTCCTCGCCTTCTGGGAGGAAAAGATCGAAGGGCCGCTGCATTCGGTGACCGTCGCGCACGCCCGGCTGATCCACCCGCTGGAACTGCGCGCTCTGCGGGACGCGCGGCTCCACTAGCTCGGGTTGCTTGTGTCGTCGGTCGGGCAGCTGGAGTCGTCGAAGCCGTCCTGCACCACATCCTCGATGCCATCCAAAACTCGGCAGTCGACCTTGACGCCGCCGTCGCCGCTGCTGGCGCCCAAGGCGTGCGTTTCGGGCGCGACGTTGCTCGGCAGGCAGTAGGCAGCGTGGATGTCCGGAGCGGTGATCAGCACACCGGCGCAGTCGATGAAGTGCTGCAGGGGGTCAACGCTTTGCGGCGTCACCGTCTGCGAACTGGCCGACGGCGCGAGCAGCAGCAGTGCGCCGGCGGCGAGCGTTGCGACGGTGCCGACACGGAGGCGGCGGGCGAGGCGGTGGTGGGTTGAGACTGCAGGCATGCCAAGTCTCCTTTGCGCGATTTCGCACACAGCAAACTAAACCACTTCGTCCCGGCAGCGGCAACGCAGTAAAACACTGAGGCCGTTCACATCTTCCAGTCGCCCGCGCCGTCGATCGTCTGCCGGTAGAGCAGCAGTGCCGACAGGCAATGCTGGGTCGAGTCGACTCGCGTGCGCAGCACGTAAGCGCCGTTCCGGAACGCGCCCGCGAGCGTTTTCAGCTTGGGGTCCTCGTAATACTGGCCTGGGCCGAACTCCAGGCGCGTGCTGTCGCCGGGGAGTTGCAGTTCGAGGTTGCGCGGCAGGTCCGTCTCGATACGTGCCCGCAGCGTTGCCGCAACGCCGGCTACGCCGTGCTGTTCAAGCGCCGCGGCCGCTGCGATCACACCCTCCAGCGCCGCGCAGGTATTGGTGCCGCTGTCGGCGGAGGGCATTAGCTCCGCCACGTAGTCGGCGGCGAACAGCTTGAGGAAGTCGCGATAGCGCGCATCGCCGGTGGTCGTCAGCCGCTGCGCTGCCGCCATCATGCCCCAGTGGGCGAACATCCGGTCGGGCGTCGCGAGGTATTTCGCCATGACACCCGCCTCGAGCCGCTCCAGCATGGCCGCTACCTCCGGCGCGTCCGGCACGAGGTCGATGTAGTGGGCCAGCGCCAGCCAGGCCTCGCCGGTGGCGTAGGAGTCGGCGGTGGTTTCGCCGGGCACCTGCGCGATGCCGCCGTCAGGCAGTTGCTGTGCGGCGAGCCCCCTGAACCAGGCTTGCCGCAGGTCCGGGCGAAAGTCCCTGCCGATGGCGCGGCTGTGGAACAGCTCGGCCAATAGCGCCAATGCCGCCCCTCCGGCTCGCCCGCCGGTCAGCGTGTCGTCCTCCGAGGGCAGCAGGCCATCGCCGACGGCGACGGACTCGGCTTCGTAGTAGCCGATGCTGCGTGCCGAGGGCTCGGCGAAGCCGGGCTTGCCAGAGGCGAAATAGAACTGGTTGAGGACGAACCCGGCGCCGGCCTGGCGGACGATGTTGTCGTCAGGGGTGAAGTGCGAGCGCAGGAAATCGAACTCGTAGAAGAAGCGGCCCTCGGCGGTTTCCGTCGCCACCAGATAGCGGGCAGCGGCTTCGGCGCGTCGCTCAATCTCCGCCCGGCTCAAAAGCGGGTCGCCCGCGTGAGTGGCGCCGCAGAACCCGAGCACGAGCAGCAGCACAAGGCCGGCACGGCGGATGGCCATCAGCCCCTCCCGGTTCCGTCTCGCGCCAGCATAGCGCCCGAGGCGGGAGCGACGCTAGGCTGCCTGTTGCGCGAGCCCGGCTAGATAGTTGCGCCAGGGCTCGGACTCGACGAACCGCCAGTCCGGTATCGGTCCACGGCCGGGCTGCAGCGCCTTTAGCCGTTCCACCAGCAGCAGCGCATCGGCGGTCTTTGCCCGCACCCGTGCGGCGCGATAGCGGTCAGCGAACGAGCGATCCAGCCGGGCTTCGGCAACAATCGCCTCGACCGTGCGGTCAGCGAAGTAGATGGCGTTGGCGGCCAGCCGCAGCGCAATCGCCTCCGCCGCGGTCACGTCCATCGCGGCAACCGTCGCCTCGACATCGACCAGCGGCTCGCTTAGGGGCATGAAATCGAGCTCCGCCGGGGCATGGGCGAGGCAGACATCCGCGTCCTCGACGCGGGCGCCACTGGCGTAGCTCTCGGCGATCGGACCCACCGGTACCATGCCGTAGGCCGCGCATTCCGCTGCCCGCAGCGCCCCGAGCGAGGCGGCGCCGAGCACCCGGATGCCTTGCTTGAGTGCGAACAGGATCTCCTTGTGCCAGACCGACGGCACGAAGCCGAAGACTCCGTCGATCAGCCCGATGGCGTTGGCCCCATCGAGCACGGCGCGATAGAGGTCGCCCTGCCGCGCCGGCGGGCGGACATCGAGTCCGCTGCGATCGTACTCTTGCCCCGAGAGCGACGGGCCGGCGAACAGGACTTTCACAGGAACCCCAGCATCGCAGCAGTGGCGCGCGATCCGGGGCGCCAGTTGGTGTTGGTCAGCCGGTCTTCGAGGCCCGGCACGTAGAGCTTGGCGACGCGGATGCCGAACCGCTCGCCGCCGAGCGGAATGACGACGATGCGGTTGAGGCCTGCCTTGGCCAGTCCCGCCCGCAGCGCTGCGATCAGCTCATCCTCGCCGGTCCCCGCCGGCAGCCCCACGGGCGCCGGTCGGGTCGCCGGTGTTTCCTCGGTCAGCACCGCGATGCTGCGGCCGAGTTGCTGGTCGTACTCGCCGGCAACGATGTCGTCACGGGCCCCGGCGATGTTGGTGATGTGCGTCTGTGCCGCCTCGACGATGGCGCGCCGTGCCGCCGCCGCCGCCACGGGATGGCAGCTCGCGCCGGTCGCGAGGTCGAAATGCTTGTCGGCGCCGTCCGCCGGCCAGAGCGCGGCATAGATCACCGGCACGCCAACATTGGTCGTCTGGTCGAACAGTCGCAGCCGGTAGCCGCCACGCTCGATCTTGCCGACCAGCGCATCGAGACCGGGATCGCCAAACGCTGCGGACGCGACCGCCGTGGCCTGCGCCGCCGCATCGGTCTTGTAACTCCAGAGGCACACCGCATCGCGCTCGATCACTTCGCAGAGCCCGTGCAGGATCGCTCCCGACAGGCGCGTCCCGGCGGCGATGCCGTTGGTCGATTGCGACAGGCCGGGCAGGTCGCGCGGCGCCGTGCCGAGCACGACCGCGTCGTAGGGCACCAGTACCGGCGTGCCGGCGCTGAGGTCAAAGCCCTCGACCCAGCGGATCGGCGTCGCCTCGTCGATGCGTGTGCCACGCGGCAGCAGGTGCGTCACATCGAGCATCTCGTGCCCGCCGGCCCGTGCTTCCGCCACACTCCCGGTACGCCCTGGCGTCTGCGGCGCTTCGGCAACGGCATACTCCGCCGCCTCCATCACCGCCGAGATCTGCGCCGAGATGTCGTCGATGCCCTTGCCCTGGTGGCTGGCGAGGGTGGCCGAGTTCGGCCGGATCGCCGCGTAGACCGGGATGCCGATGCGGTCGAGCCCGGTGTGGCGCGCCAGGCGGGTGATGCCCAGTTCGGCAAAGTGCAAAGATAAATCCCGCAGCAGGGCCGCGGGATTCTGACCGCCGGGTGCCTTAGCAACGACCGGGCGGGGATTGGCTCCGAAATTCAAGACTTACTTGGAGGTGTAGAACCAGGCGCCGCTGCCGTCCGCGCGATTGCCGGCGGCCACAGCGATGTTGATGCCGTCGACGATGGCGTCGCCCGACTGCAGTGCGGCGCGAACGTCGGCCGGAACCACGGTGTCCTGATCAACGGGGGTCACAGTCATCAGCTGAGTATCAACAACCAGCAGCTGCTCAGAGTCTTTCTGTCCAATAATGACGTAACGCATTGGTGTTTCTCCTTGTCGGCCTACTTGAAACCGGCCTTATGCAATGCGTCTATATACAGATCGACATCAGAGGGATCGCGCTGAGGCACTCGGGATAGCCAACGAGCAGTTGTGAAATCCGGTTGCAATCTAAGCGCTTGCAACCGATAGCGGCGGGCGAGATCCATCTGCCCCGCCATGGCAGCCGCGGCGGCCATCAGGCGATAGGCCGGTTCCGGGTTGCGCATCTGGCCTAGGTTGGTCAAAGCCTCCTCGAAACGCCCGCGGAAGAAGTTGATGCCGCCCAGCGTCCATAGGTATTCATCCGGAGGGATCGGGTTGAGCCGCATGGCGGCCGCGATCTTCTCCTGCGCCTCGCGGTGGTTGGAGTTGTGCGCCAGGGTATCGGCGAAGTCGGCGAGGATGTCGGCGTGGTTCGGCGCCAGTTCAGCCGCTGTCGACATATGGACGAGGGCCTGATCGAGGTCCCGGTCGAACAGCGCGACGCGGCCGAGCTCGCGATAGGCGGTGCCGTCATTGGGGTCGATCGACACGGCGCGCTCGGCATGAAGCTTGGCCTTGTCGAGCAGTGCCTTGTCCGATCCCGATCGCAGCACCCATTCCACCACATAGGAGCGCGCGAGCGCGCTCTCGATCGTCGCCTGTTCCGGCTCGATATCGCGGGCAATACGCAGCGACTTGCGGCCGCGGCGGATCTTGGGCAGGTCGAAGGTCCGGAGGTTCTGGCGACCGGCGAGATAGTGCGAATAGGCGTTGGCGTCGCGCAGGGTACGCTCGCGCTGGAGCTCGGCGGTCTCGATCGACTCGGCCAGCGCGCGGGCGACGCCGTTGGTGAAGTCCCAGTAGCGCTCCGGGGCGGTCAGCGCCGAGAAGGCGAACTTGTCGGCCCAGACGATCTCTCGGCCGGCCGCCCGCACCAGGCGGATGGCGAGCGACAGCCCTTCGCCGGCGAAATGCGGAGCGATCCGGCTTTCCACGGCGTAGTCGATCTGGTGCGCCCGCACCTCGTCGAGCGCAGTGAACGGGTCGAGCTGCCACGCTGTATGCGGCGCGATCACCGACAGCGACTTCAGCCGCGACAAGCCGATGGTCACATCCTCGACCAGCGCTGGCGCCAGGTGCTTGGGAATGCTCGCCTGCTTGAAGTCCTGCAGCGGCGGCAGCAGCACGACGCGCGGCACGAAGCTCACCCGGGCCCGATCTTCGTCCGCCTGCGGCCTGCGCCGGTCCACACTGCGCGGCTGCGCCGGAGTGGCGGCATCCTCCTCGGTCTCGAACAGGTCGGCGGTTTCCGCCGCCGGTTCCATGCCGAGACCGTGCCGCAGCCGGTTACGGAACGCGGCAAAGGCGGCGCGCGCGCCACTCTCATTGTTCTCCGAGCGGAACAGCTCGATCGTCGCGCGGCACACGACATCGGAGTAGGGCAAGCGCTCGGCGAGGCGGAACAGCGCCGAATGCGCGCTGCGACCACCGATTCGCAACGCCGCTTCGGTCGCCTGCGTGGCAAACTGATTCTCGATCCGGGTGCGCTCGAGTGCCAGCCACTGGTCGAACTCGCTGCCGACGCCGGTGACGCCGGCCAGCAGCTCGCCGCGATAGAGCGCAATCAAGCGCTCCAGTTCCGAGCCATCCTCTGCAGTGCGGACGCGGCCGATCTCGCGCAGGTCGAGCACTACGTCGCGATTCAGCTCGATTTCGGTGGCATCGGCGTCGAATAGGTCGAACCCGTATCTACCTTCGAGTTCACGCGTATGCAGCAGGGTCTGCCGCAGGTTGGTCATTGCCTGTTCTGCGGTGCTGCTCTCCCAGGTCCGCTCCGCCAATGCCGAGCGTCGGGCACGGCTGGAAAAGTCCAGATACAGCACAGCTGCAAGGGCATAGGCCTTTTGGCGCAGCTTTATTGCCGAACCATCGGCCAACCGGAGGACCGGGGTCCCCAAAAGCTGCAGGGTGACCGTTTCACGCATAGAAGTGATCGGCATTGCTCTGTTGATCCGACGAAATTGGTGGAAGTTTACTTGACGAAGTAAAGGGCAAAGCGTAGCCACGTAACGGCTAGATAACGCATTGAAGTAAGCTACCCGTGGCTGATGCGCTAGCACAATAACTGCGAGGAGACGCGGAGGGTGGGCCGCAGTGTCCCGCATATAGGACCCGAAACCTAGGCAACAATATCGAGGGACGAATGGAATCAGGAACATCGAACTTGGCTGCAGCAGCACTCGCGGACGCTAGAGGTTCCCAACTTATCGAACTCAGCGCCGACATCGTCAGCGCTTACGTGAGTCACAACGCACTGAGCGCCAGCGACATCCCCAAGTTGATCGCAACCGTGCACGCAACGCTGAGTGGTCTCGGCGGCGCACCCGAGCCGGAGGCAGTGGTCGAGCTAAGGCCCGCAGTTCCGGTGAAGAAATCGATTACGCCGGAGTACTTGATCTGCCTCGAGGACGGCAAGAAGTTCAAGTCTCTGAAGCGTCATCTCAGGACCGAATACGACATGTCGCCGGAGGAATACCGGGCGAAATGGGGTCTGCCGGTGGATTATCCGATGGTGGCGCCGACTTACTCGGAAGCGCGCTCGCGCCTCGCCAAAACCATTGGTCTTGGCCGCAAGCCCAAATCAACCGCCGCTCGCGGTCGCGCCAAGATCGTTTCCTGACATCGCTGGCGAGACGCTAGACCAAACCGGCGCTTACTGCGCCGGTTTTTTGTCCTAGGCTATGGCAATAACAAATCCGGCCGCTTGCAGCCAGGGCTGGCGGCTCGAAAACTGCCCCCTCCGCTTGGTGGGGGAGGGAGCAGTAGGACACAGGACCCGAATTTCCTATGCACTGGCATGTTAGGCCGGTGTTCGTGACGCGAGCGTTATGCTGGCTGTCAGCGAGCTATCAGCCGGCAGCGTCAGCGTTCGATGCAGATCGCCACGCCCTGGCCGCCTCCGATGCAGAGCGTTGCCAGCCCGCGCCGGACACCTCGCCGCTGCATCTCGTGCAGCAGCGTCACCACCACTCGGCAGCCCGAAGCACCGATCGGATGGCCGAGCGCGATTGCGCCGCCGTTGACGTTGACCTGCTGGAGGTCCCAGTCCATCGCCTTGACCACGGCCAGCGCCTGCGCGGCGAAGGCCTCGTTGAGCTCGATCAGGTCGAGATCGGCCGAGCGCCAGCCGGCCTTGTTCAGCGCCCGCTGCGCCGCCGTCGCCGCCCCCAACCCCATCTCCATCGGCTCCAGCGCCGCCGACGCGCACGCGACGATACGGCCGAGCGAGGCCAGTCCCATCTCACCGGCCCTGGCTTCCGAGGCCAGCAGCACCGCGGCCGCGCCATCGTTGAGGCTTGCGGCATTGCCCGCCGTCACCGTGCCTTCGGCGTCGAATGCCGGCTTCAGCTTGGCAAGCGCCGCGAGCGTGGAGTCGGCGCGCGGCTGCTCGTCTGCAGCGAGCATCCGGGTCTCGCGCCGCTCGGTGACGGTCACCGGCGCGATCTCGCCCGCGAACCGGCCTGCCGCGGCCGCAGCAACGGCCTTCTCATGCGAGGCAAGTGCAAAGCCGTCCTGCGCCTCGCGGGAGATATCGAACTTCTTCGCCAGCCTCTCGGCGGTGATCCCCATGGCTACGTGGTTGAACGCGTCCACCAGCCCGTCGACCATGATGCTGTCGGTGGCGGTGATGTCGCCGAGTTTGCTGGCGCGGCGCCCCAGCAGCAGGTGCGGCGCCTGCGTCATGCTTTCCTGCCCGCCGGCGATGATGAGTTCGGCGTCGCCGGCGCCGATCGCCTGCGCCCCCAGGTGGATCGCCTTCAGCCCCGAGCCGCAGACCTTGTTCACCGTGAAAGCCGGCACGCCGATTGGCAGCCCACCGCCGATCGCCGCCTGCCGTGCCGGGTTCATACCCGCACCGGCCGTCAGCACCTGGCCGATAATCACCTCGTCGATGGCGGCTGGATCGACGCCGCTATCGGCCAGCACCTGTCGCACCGCGACGGCGCCGAGCGCGCTCGAGCTCAGCTCGGCCAGCCCGCCGATGAAGCGGCCGATCGGGGTGCGACGCGCTGCGACGATGTGGACAGGGTTGGTCATGTGGTGAGCTCCGCAAGGTTCTCGAACAGTCTTAGCGCCTCGGGGTTGGCGAGCCCCTCGACATTGCGCACCGGCCGACCATGCACCACGTCGCGCACCGCCAGCTCGGTCAGCTTGCCCGAACGGGTGCGCGGCAGGTCGGCCACCGCGATCACCTTGGCCGGTACGTGGCGTGGGCTCGCGCCGCTGCGGATGGTCGAGCGGATGCGCGCGGCCAGCGCCTCGTCCAGCGTGGCACCGGGCACCAGCTTCACGAACAGCACCACGCGGGTGTCGTTCTCCCACTCCTGGCCAACGCACAGCGAGCTATCCACCTCGGGCAGCTCCTCGACCACCGCATAGATCTCCGCCGTGCCGATGCGCACCCCGCCGGGGTTCAACGTCGCATCCGACCGCCCGTGGATCATGATGCCGCCGTGCGTGGTCCATTCGGCGTAGTCGCCATGCGCCCACACGCCGTCGAAGCGCGAGAAATACGCGGCGCGATAGCGCGAACCATCCGGATCGTTCCAGAAGCCGATCGGCATCGATGGGAACGGCGCCCGGCACACCAGCTCGCCCTTGCCTCCGCGCATCGGCTGCCCGTCCTCGTCGAACACATCGACGGCGAGCCCCAGGCCCGGCGCCTGGATCTCGCCGCGCAACACCGGCAGCGTCGGCACGCCGAGCACGAAGCTCGAGACGATGTCGGTGCCGCCCGAGATCGAGGCGAGGTGCACGTCGCTCTTCACGTTGGTGTAGACGTAGTCGAAGCAATCCGCCGCCAGCGGCGAACCGGTGGAGAGAATGGTGCGCACGCTCGTGAGGTCGTGCGTCTCCCTCGGCTTCAGCTCGAGTTTTCGTAGCGAGTCAAGGTAGCGCGCCGAGGTGCCGAACAGGGTGAAGCGCTCTGCCTCGGCATAGTCGAAGAGCTGCGTCGGCTCCGGATGGAACGGCGAGCCGTCATAGAGGCAAAGCGTCGCCCCGCAGCCCAGCGCCGAGACCAGCCAGTTCCACATCATCCAGCCGCAGGTGGTGAAGTAGAACACCCGGTCGCCTTCGTGCACATCGCAATGCAGCCGGTGCTCCTTGAGGTGCTGCAGCAGCGTGCCGCCGGCCGAGTGGACAATGCACTTTGGCTTGCCCGTGGTGCCCGACGAAAACAGGATGAACAGCGGGTGGCTGAACGGCAGCCGCACGAAGCTCACCGGTCGCGCGGAGAAGGGCGCCAGCAGCGCCTCCAGCGTGACTGCGCCCTCGATGCGACCAGCGCTCGCCTCGGCGCGACCCAGAACGTCGATCACCACGGTCTGCGCCGGTGCCAGTGCCTCAGCCACCTCGTCAACCGTCGCACCGATGTCGATGAGCTTGCCGCTGTAGTGATAGCCATCCACCGTCACGAACAGCTTTGGCGCGATCTGGCTGAACCGGTCGAGCACGCCGCGCGGCCCGAAATCCGGTGAGCACGACGACCACACCGCGCCGATCGAGGCCGTCGCCAGCATCATCGCCACCGTCTCCGGCATGTTGGGCAGCATCCCCACCACCCGGTCGCCCTCGCCGATGCCGAGGCCAACCAGCGCCTGCTGCATGCGGGACACCGTAGCGCGCAGCTCGTCCCAGCTGCAGCGGCGGCGCGCCCCATGTTCGTCGCGGAAGACGATGGCGTCGGTCGGGCCCTCCAGCCGCAGCAGGTTCTCGGCAAAGTTCAGCGTCGCGTCCGGCAGGAACCGCGCGCCCGGCATCAGCTCGCCGTCAGCCAGCAGCCACTCGCCCTTGTCGCCGATCACCCCGCAGAAATCCCACACGGCGCTCCAGAACGCCCCGCGCTCGGTGATCGACCAGCGGTGCAGCCCCCGGTAATCGTCCGGCGCGCAGCCATGGCTGGCCTGCGTCCCTTCGGCGAACCGCCACAGCAAGGTCGCGCGCTGTCGCGCCGGATCCATCTGCCAGAGAATTTCACCCTCCCGCTTTGAGGCGACGCTAGAGCTTGTGCCGCCTCGACAAGGAGTCGTATTTCTACTGCATGCACCCCCTCCCTCCCAGTCTTGGCAAGGCCGACCCCGGTGCGGCAGGCTTCGGCTACTCGCTCGCCGACATTCCGGTACCCATCGTGTTCGCCGCCCACCGCATCATCAGGGACTGCAACGCGCCGTTCGCGGCGCTGTTCGGTTATGAGCGCGGCGAGATGCTCGGCGCCAGCTTCCGCCAGCTCTACCAGGACGTCGGCGATTTCGTGCGGGTGGGCGAGCTATGGCGCAGCCACCTCGCCGCCGGTGTCATCTACTTCGACGAACGGGTGATGCGGCGCAAGGATGGCAGCACGCTGTGGTGCCGGGTGCATGGCCGCTCCAACACGCCCGACGACCCGTTCGCCGAGGCGATCTACTGCTTCGAGCCGATGCAGCGCGGCATTCTCCCCACCGAGCACGTGCTCACCGGCCGGCAGCGCCAGATCCTGATGCTGATCGCCCAGGGCCTTACCAGCTCCGAGGTCGCCACCGAGCTCGGGCTGTCGCGACGTACCGTCGAGGCGCATCGCGCCCGGCTGATGAAGACCATCGGGGTGCGCAACGGCGCCGAACTGATGGCCTGGTTCAACGAAAGGGAAGGCTGATGGCAGAGCAGAGGACGGCGCTGGTCACCGGCGCATTGGGAGGCATCGGCTCGGTCATCGCGGCACGCCTCGCCGCGGACGGGTTTCGCGTCGCCTACCACGACATCGTTGAGCGCACTGCCGACAACTATTTTCGCGCCGACCTCATGCAGTCCGGCGCCGGCGAGCAACTGGTTGCCGAGGTCATCGCCCGCTACGGCCGGCTCGATGTGCTGGTCAACAATGCCGGGGCACAGAAGGTGGCGCCGGTCGCCGAGTTCGCGCGCGCCGACTGGGATCTGGTGCGTACCCTCAGCCTCGATGCCTCGTTCGAGTGCATCAAGGCCGCCGTGCCCGGCATGGTCAGCCGCGGCTGGGGCCGCATCATCAACATTGCTTCGGCGCACGGGCTGATCGCTTCGCCGTTCAAGTCGGCCTACACCGCCGCCAAGCACGGCCTCGTCGGGCTCACCAAGAGCGTCGCGCTCGAGGTCGCCGAAGCCGGCGTCACCGCCAACGCCATCTGTCCGGGCTACGTGCGCACACCGCTGGTGGAACGCCAGATCGACGACCAGATGAAGGTCCACAATCTCAGCCGTGAAGCGGTGATCCGCGACATCATGCTGGCCTCCCAACCCACCCGCCGCTTCGTCGAAGCCGAGGAAATCGCCGCCCTCGCCTCCTACCTCGCCAGCGACGCCGCCCGCTCGATCACCGGCACGACAATCGCCATCGACGGAGGTTGGACGGCCCGGTGACTTGAAGTGCTCAGGCACCGACCGCGCCACATCGACACTAGCGGGCGGACGGAATGACCACGCCCGCGTACCCACTCGTCGCAATCCTCGTGCACAGTGAATGCCACTCGCACCCGACACATGCGGCGCGGGTGCGACCAGTGGCAAACGCCTCGCGCATGTGCAGCAGCAGGTGCGGTTCCAGCACAAGGCTCTGGCCAACCTCCGGCGCCGTTTCCAGTAATTCGCCGAGGTCGCGCAGTGCCAGCCGGTCGCGTTCGATGACGCTGTCGCGGTGGCAGTGCGGATCTGCGTCGCCGAGCAGCGGGGTGCAGATGTCGTCTGGCCCCGCCACGATCAGCACGTCTTCGCCATCGCCGATCCGTGCGGCGATGGCGTCGTAGTTGGCGACGAACGCCGCGCTGTACCCCTTGCCGACATAGGTCAGCAGGCAAAGGAGATGGTGCGGGCGCAGCCGGATGGTCATGCGGCGGTGGTGGTCTTGCCGCGGGCCAGCAGGGCGAGCAGCGCTGCGCCGAGTGCCGACTTCAGCACGCCGCCGATGATGAACGGAGCGATGCCGCTGGTCCAGGCGACTTCAGCGCCGAACAGCACCGCTAGCCATGCGCCACCCGCCAACAGGCAGAAAGCGTTGCCCAGCAGCATGCTGACGAAGGCCAGCACGGGACGGCGGCCGTTCCAGCCGCGCTCGGCCAGCCAGCCTATCATCGCGCCCATGACAGGGAAGGCGAACAGGTAGCCGGCAGTCGGGCCGACGAAGTGGTGTGCACCGGCGGCGCCTCCCGACAGGACCGGCAGGCCGACGGCCGCCTCGGCAAGCCAGGCGATGATGGTGATGGCGCCGAGCCGCCAGCCATAGAGGGCGCCGACCATCGCCACGGCGAAGGTCTGCATAGTGACCGGAACCGGCACCATCGGCACTTCGACATAGGACGAGAGCGTGAGGAACAGGGTGCCGAGCACCACTGCACCCACCCGCCAGGCGAGCGGGCGGCTTTGCAGGTCGAGCGGACTGAAGGCAGGCGTCAGGGATGCGGCGTTGGACACGTGTGGCTCCTTGCGAGAAATTATAGATAATCTTGCTTATCTATCGCTAAAGGAGTCCACAGCCGCGCGGTTTTTGCAAGAGGGCTAAAGTCGAGCCCCGGCGAGAGCCTTGCGCGAGGCCGGCTTACGGGGCTCCTGGCCACTCGACCGGATGTGCCGCGCGAGAACCGCTGCAGCGGTTTCGATCTGCCCGTCGCGCAGGGCGGCGAGGATCGCCATGTGGTCGCGGTCGGTCGGCGCCTCCCATTCGGCGCGCCAGCCGGAGAACAGGAAACGGGCACTGGCGGAATGCAGGTCGTCGATGGTCTTCAGCAGCCGCGGCATGCCGCAGGGCGCGATGAGCAGCCGGTGAAACGCGCGATTCGCCTCTTCCCAGGTCTGCACGTCGCTCGCCTTGTCGCCCGCCTTGCTGACTGCCTCGGCCTCGTCGAGGATGGCCTTGGTCAGATGCGGACCGGCGTTGCGCAGCGCCAGCACCTCGAGCGCCGCGCGCATTTCCGCCACTTCGCGCACCTCGTCGAGGCTGAAGCCGGCAACCCGCACGCCGCGCCGCGGCTCGCTCACCGCCAGCCCCTGCGCCTCCAGCAACCGAAACGCCTCGCGCACCGGCACATGGCTGGCTCCGAACTCTTCGGCAATATGATCCTGCCGCAGCCTGGCGCCGGGCTGGATATCGCCGGCAATAATCCGCTCGGAGAGGGCGCGGCTTATCCGGACGGAAACAGGGTCGTCTTTGGCAGTGCTCATGATTTTGTAGATAATTGATTGGCCGCGCGCTGGCTACCACCGGGGCCCGCTGATCCCGTGCAGCGCCGGGATAGCTAACTCAGGTAGGCGGTGCGCCAGTCCTCGCTGGCGCCGATCGTGGTGCCGGCCTCGTCGAACAGGTGGACGAATGCCGGAGGCAGGTCGACTGCGAGGCTGTCGCCGGCCCTGACGCCACTGATGCCGCGCAGGGCGATGGTGAAGGGGGCGCCGCCGCCAGCCGTGGTGGCGTGGACGATGGTCTCGGAGCCCAGCACCTCGGTCGTCGCGACGGTCAGCAGCAGCGGACCGGGGCGGACCTCGACATGCTCGGGACGGATGCCGAGCGTCACCGGTGCACCCTCGACCAGCGGCACCGTGCGGCCCGGCAGCGGCACCAGCGTGCCGCCCTCGAGCAGGATAGCGTTGCTCTTCACTGTTCCGGCCAGCATGTTCATCGGCGGAGCGCCGAGGAAGCCGGCGACGAAGCGGTTGCGCGGCCGGGCATAGAGTTCGATCGGGGCGCCTACCTGCTCTATCTGGCCTTCGTTGAGCACCACGATGCGGTCGGCCATCGTCATCGCCTCGACCTGGTCGTGGGTGACGTAGATCATGGTCGAACCCAGCCGTTGGTGCAGGCTGATCAACTCGCCGCGCATCTTCACCCTGAGTTCGGCGTCGAGATTGCTGAGCGGTTCGTCGAACAGGAAGGCCTTGGGTTCCTTGACGATGGCGCGGCCGATGGCGACGCGCTGGCTCTGGCCGCCTGACAGCTGGTTGGGACGGCGGGCGAGCAGGTGCTCGATCTGCAGGATGCCCGCGGCCTTGTTCACTCGTGCCGCAATCTCCGACTTCGCAAGCCGTTGATTTTCCAAGCCGAACTTGAGGTTTTGCTCGACGCTCATATGCGGGTAGAGCGCATAGGACTGGAACACCATGGCGAAGCCGCGGGCCGAGGGCAGCAGGTGGTCGCAGCGCACGCCGTCGATATGCACCTCGCCGGCGGTGATCTCCTCGAGACCCGCCATCATCCGCAAGAGCGTGGATTTTCCGCAGCCCGAGGGGCCGACGAACACCGTGAAGGAGCCGTCGGCGATCTCGAGGTCGATGCCGTGAATGACCTCGAAGCCCTGGAAACTCTTGCGGACGGATTTGAGCTGGATGCCGGCCATGACTTACTCGAAATCCGTGGTTTTGAGCGGCGATGGTGCGGCAATAGTCCGGCCATCGACCATGATCTTTTGTGCCCGGAGCGTGCCGCCAAGAACGTCGAGGCGGATATCGTCGCCGGAGCGGGTGAGCGTGCCGAACGCGGTGCCGGCCGACCAGAACAGTTTGTAGTCACCTGTGACCTTCGGGGCGAAGGTGAGTGTGCCGGCGACGAAATCGGCCTGCAACCCGGAGAAGGCGTTGACCAGTTGCCACGCCGACATGGAGCGGGCGTAGTAGGAGCCGCATTCGATGTCGTTCCACGGGTTGCGGCGGCTGCCGTCATGGCGGTCGCGGGCAGCGCGGACCACGTCGAGGCCCTCTTGAACCAGCCCATGCATGATCATGTGCGAGGCCGACATGTATTCGATGCCGGTCCATACTTCCTCGGCATAGGGCGCCGCCACCATCGGCTGGCGGATGCCCTCGGGGTAGGTGGCGATCAGGAGCCCGGCCTCGTCCTCGTAGGCGAAGTTGCGGCCTGGATTGAAGTGCTGCTCGAGGCTTGGCTTGAAGTTGTTGCGGTGCACCGACCGCAGCGCCGTCCCGACCTTGGCCTTGTCGAGGAACAGGGTGAGCCCGGCCACCTCGGCATGCCACAGCCCGAGGATCTGGTCGGAGATGCAGCCTTCACCCATCTGGTACTTGAGCTCGCTGAACTCGTCCGACCAGTAGGTTTCCATGAAGCCGTCGGCGAGCACGCCGGCGGCGCGACCGACATCGAACGGAGTCAGCACCGACTTGTCACCGAGGTCGATCTTCTGGATGAACCAGCGGCCGTTGAAGAGTTCGGTGTTGATGTAGTCGGCGCCGGCCTTGCCGAGCCGGGCGGCCTTCTCGGCCAATGCCTCGTCACCCATAGCCACGGCCATCTCGGCAGTGGCAAGCAGCGCGGCGACATACATCGAGGCAAGCCAGGAATTGGGTTCGAACAGCTCCATGTCGAGCGTCTGGTGCTGGCGGCCCGATAGGATGCCGGTCGCATTGGGATCCCAGCGATCCGGGTTCTCAACTGACCAGGCATACTCGATGGCGCGCTTCACCTGCGGCCAATAGCGACGCAGCCAGTCGGTGTCGCCGGAGAGCTTCCAATCGCGAAACGTCTTGATGATGGCGCCGAAATGGCCGTCAGCACAGGGCCCGATGATGTCGAAGCTCGAGCCGAGTGGCAGCTTCTGGCGGAAGGTCAGGCCGCCCGACGGCAACATGTTGTAGCTGAGCTCGGTCTCGCGCAGCGTCCGCTCGATGGCGGGGAACAGGTGCGCCAGCGCCTGCTGGTAGTTCCACACGTGGGTGCATGAGCCCTCGCAGGAGCCGTCATTGGTGTGCTGGCCCTCCCAGGCCCAGAGCTCGCCATGCTCCAGCCGGATCACCGTCGCGGTGCGCAGCAGCGCCAGCGTCGAGGATGCGGCGTCCTTCACTTCCGGCGGCAATGTGGTGGCGAACAGGCCGTCGCGGAACGCCGTGGTGCCGGCGGCAAGGCTGTCCCAGCGCTGCAGCGCGTCTTTGGCGCTGGCGGTCGAGTCCCCCCACTGCGTGGCATAGTAGTTGGTCCAGCTCGGCGTCGGCCGATCGGGGATCACACCATCGGGCTTGGGACGGAAAGCCCAGTAGATGTCGCCCTTGGGGAAGCTCCAGGAGATGACGAAGCGCACGGTCTCCCTGCCACCCGCCGGCACCGTCACCCGTGCACCCAGCGTGCCGTGCTCAGGCTGCAAGCTCATGTGCTTCGATGTGCGCGGCTGGTCGTAGTGGCGCTGCGGTAACCGCCCCGGGCGAGCGAACTCCTTCCAGTACACCGCGAGGTCGTCGAACCACTGGCCGCGATAATGGTGGTCGGTGTGGTCGACATCTTCGGCATCAGTGGCGATGGTGAGGTCGCCGCGCTGCGTCTCGCTGAGGTCGGTGTCCGTCGTGGTCAGGTGCAGCGAGGAGATGCCGCCGGCTTGCGCGAAGGTGTGCCGCCCGCTGTTCGAGCCGTAATTGCCCAGCGTGCCGGCCAGCGTGTAGGTCAGCGCGTCGGCGGTCGGGTTGACGATCTCGAACGCGAACATCGCCACGGGCATCGAGCTGTCGCGGTCATTGTGCGGGATGAACGGTGACAGCGCCGTCAGCCGGACACGCCCCGGAAAATGCGGATCGTTGAACACAAGGTCGGCAGTGGGGAAGCGGCCGTAGAAGTCGACCGAATTGAAATGCGGTACCCCCGCCAGCGTCTGCCGGTTGGCGCCGTGGCCGAAGCCATCGAACATCTTGCGCAGACCCGGCGCACCGGAAGGATTGAGGTCGTAGGGGCCGTTGAGGACGCGCGCATCGACCAGCGCTCCGTCCTTTTCGGCCTTGATGGCGAAGTGCGAGTAGCCGTTGTAGCCCTGCAGCGCCGGCTTGTTGCGGATCGACCAGTCGATCAGCCGGCCGCTACCTGAGATCGACAGCCCGCCCGAGCCAATGCCGCCGAGCGGGAAGGCGACGTAGCGGGAGCGTTCGCCGGCATAGTGAAAGCGCGGCTCGATGGAAGCGAGATCGTCCCACATAGTCTCTGGTCCTTGGTTCTTAGTTCTTGATGCCGCTCATCGTGATGCCTTCGATCACGAACTTCTGGGCAATGAGGAAAAGCAGCACGACCGGCAGGATCGACATGCTCATGGCGGCCATCACCACCGACAGGTTGCCGGCGCCCATGTAGCCACGCAGCACATCCATCGCGAGCGGCAGGGTCATCTGGTCCTGCTTGCCGAGCAGCACCTTGGCCTGGAAGTAGTAGTTCCAGGTCTGGGTGAAGGTGATGATGCCGAGCGCCGAGAGCGCGGGCCTGAGCTGCGGCAGCGAGATGCGCCAGAAGATCTTGAGGTAGCCGGCGCCATCCATCAGCGCCGCCTCTTCCAGAGCCTTGGGCTGGCTCAGCATGAACTGGCGCATCAGGAACACCCCGAAGCTCGAGGTCAGGTACATCAGCCCCAGCCCGATCGGCTGGTTGATCAGCCCGACCCTGGCGTAGCCGAGGTAGATCGGCAGGATCGTTACCTGCGCAGGAAACATCAGCCCGACCAGCAGGATGAAGAACAGCGCGTCACGGCCGCGGAAGTTGAGCCGTGAGAAGGCAAAGGCCGCGAGCGTGCAGGTCACCAGCTGGCCGATCGTCACCACCAGCGCGATCAGCACCGAGTTGAGATAGATGCGGACGAACGGCACCTTGGAGTTCAGCACCGCGACGTAGTTCGAGAAATCGAGGCTCGGCGGCAGGAAGCTGGGCGGCATCTTGTAGGCGTCCGCCACCGGCCGGAACGACATCGAGAATAGCCACAGGAACGGCAGCAGCATGCAGATCGCCAGCAGCACCATGCACAGGATGATGGCCCAGTCGATCCAGCGCTTGGCGGCGCGGGTCTGCATCACGGCGCTCATTGCTGCACCCACTTGCGCGATACGAGTTGCTGGATGGCGGTGATGCAGAGGATCAGCACGGTCATCACCACCGAGATGGCAGCGGCGTAACCGATCTGGAAACTGCCGAACCCTTCCTCGACGATGAGGATGGACAGCGAACGCGTGGAGTCGCCGGGGCCGCCCTGGGTCAGGATGACGATCGACTCGAACACCTGCAGCGCGCCGATCGAGGCGTAGACGATGCAGAAGAACACCACCGGCGAGATGTAGGGCAGGGTGATGCGGAAGAACTGCCGCCAGGCGGGTGTGCCATCCATCACCGCGGCTTCGAGGATGTTCTTGGGCACCCCCTGCAGCGCGGCGATGAAGATGATCATGAAGAAGCCGGTGTTCTTCCACACGTCCATGATGATGATCGAGGTCATGGCCTGGCTGGCATCGGTCAGCCAGCGCACGCCGGGCAGCCCGATGACGCGGAGGAAGTAGTTAATCACCCCCAGGTCGTCGCCGTAGAAATAGGTCCAGACGATCGACACGAACGCTGCCGCGATGATCACCGGCAAAAAGAAGCTGAGCCGGAAGAAATACAGCAGCCAGCTCGGCATCATGCGGTTGAGCGCCAGCGCTAGGATCAGCCCGATCGAGACGTTGAAGGTCACCGCGAAGAAGGTGAAGCGCAGCGTGTTCCACAGGATCTGTACCGAACGGCCGTTCGAAAAGAAGCGCGCGAAATTGTCGAACCCGACCCAGCGCGAGCCGATCATCGGGTCGTAATAGGCAAAGGCGAGGATGCAGGTCAGCCCCACCGGCGCCAGCACGAAGGTGAGATAGAGCACCGCCGTGGGCAGCACGAACAGATAGCCGGTGCGCGCCTGGGCGCGGGCCAGTTCTGAGGGACGGTGTCTGGATGCGGTTGCGGTCGTCGCGCTCATGTTCTCTCGCCTTCTCCCCGATGGGAGAAGCATGCTGACCGAGGTCGGTTCGTCAATTCAGAGGGAACCCCGTCCGGACCCGCTATGCGGCGGCGTCCGGACGGAGGGGAGGAACGGTTCAGCCGCCCATCTGCTGCTTCAGGCGAGCGAAGGAGTCGTTGAGTTCGGCATCAGCCTGCTTGACGCCATCGGCGATCGAGGTCTCGCCCGACATCATGGCGGTGTAGTAGCGGATGAAGATCTTCTCGACTTCCTGGAAGTTGGCTGGCGAGGGCACCGCCTTGGTGTGGGGCAGGGTCTCGTAGTAGAGCGCGGCCGAGGGCGGGAAGCTGAGGAAGCCTTCGGTTGAGGCCGCGGACCTGCGGCCCGGCACGCCGCCACCACCTTCGCCTTCTTCCTTTTGCGTCTCTTCGCTGGTCAGCTCGAGGACCAGCGCCTTTGCGAGATCGGCATTGGCGGTGGTCTTGTTGACGGCATAGCCGCCAAAGCCGATCACCGTGGTGTCGCTCTCCTTCGAGGGCACCTTGGCGATGTCCATGTTGAGCTTGTTGGCCTTGGCGTTTTCGACAATCCAATGCCCGCGGCTGATCATGGCGACCTGGCCGGCGAAGAACTGGTTGTCCATGGTGTCCTTGCCCGGGATGGGCGAAACGCCGTCGACATGGATCAGGTCGTAGAGGAACTGCAGCGACTCGGCGACCTTGGGGTCGAGCATGTTGGAGGCCGACCAGTCGTCGTTGAGCACGCCCGTGCCGTTCGAGAAGAACCATGGCTGGATGAAGAAGTTCTGGTTCGGCACTTCGTAGCCGAACTGGGTGACGTTGCCCGAGCCGTCCTTGACGGTGAGCTTCTTGGCCACTTCGCGGAACTCGTCCCAGGTCCAGGCGCCGTTCGCCGGATAGGCCACCCCGGCCTTGTCGAACAGGTCGCGGTTGTAGTTGATCATGATGTTGTTCCAGCCAATGGGGACGTAGTTGATCTCCCCCTTGTAGGAACCCTGCTCGAACAGGCTCGGCGCGAAGTCCGAGAAGCCGGTATTGGCGGCGACGAAATCGTTGAGGCCCAGCCACAGGCCGCGCGATGAGAAGGCCTGGAACGTCTCGATGGCGGTGCCGTAGACATCGGCGGCGGCGCCGGCGTTGAACTGGCCCAGCACCTTGGTCACGTAGTCGCCCCAGCCGGTGGTGATGGCGTCCATCTCCACTTCCACGGTGACGTTGGGATACTTGGCGTTGAAGCGCTTGATGGCGTTGTTGATCGAGCCGAGCTGCGCCTCGCCGCCAAAGCCCTGCAGCTTCAGCGTGGCAGTAGCGTCGGATTGGGCGAAGGCACGCCCGACGCCAAGGCTGGCGCCGGCGGCGAGAGCGGCAGACGACAGCAGCAGGCTGCGCCGTGAAAGCTTAAGCATTGGATATCCTCCCTTGGCGCCGTCCCCAGCGCATTGACGCCTCGCCGGTCTTCCGGTCGAAACGTTTCGTTTCTCGGTTACGTCAAACTGCCGAAACGGATCGTCTCCCGCTTCACGGCATCAATTTGCATACTCGAAACGTTTCGTATAGTGCATTTCGACGCGCCCTTGGCAAGAGGGCCGAATAGGGAGGGGGCCGATTTTGGCCACGATCAAGGATGTGGCCCGCCTGGCGGGAGTGGCGATTTCAACGGCCTCGGCCGCGATCAACCGCTCGGCCCCGGTCAGCGACGACGTGATCGCCAAGGTCGAGGCGGCGGTGCGCGAGATCGGCTATGTGCCGCATGGCGGGGCACGCAGCCTGAGGATGGGTCAGTCGCGACTGATCGGGCTGATCCTGCCCGACATCACCAATCCGCACTTCGCCAAGGTGGCCAAGGTGGTAGAGTCGGCCTGCCTGCAGGCGGGCTACATGGATGCGGTCTATTCGACCAGCGAGGATTACGATCGCGAGCGGCAGATTCTCGAGATGATGCGCATGCAGCGCGTCGCCGGCCTGATCATCATTCCTACCCGTTCCGATGCCGAGCATGGCGCACGGCTGGCTGAGCAGATCCATGTACCGACCGTGCTGCTCGACAGCTTCGTTACCGGGTTGCCCTACGACGTCGTGAAACTCGACAATGTCACCGCCGGGCGGCTGGCCACCGAGCACCTGATCGGGTTGGGGCACCGGCGCATCGCGGTGACCACCGGCCGCCCGAACATCGTCACCGGCGAGGACCGTATGCGCGGCTATTTCGCTGCCCATGCCGCGCACGACATTGCGGTGGAACAGCGGCTGCTGATCGAGGGGCGCTTCGACCAGGCCACGGCGCACGAGTCGACGCTGCGGCTGCTCAGCGAGCCTGACCCGCCGACGGCGATCTTCGCGCTGTCCAACATGATGGCGCTCGGCGTGCTGAATGCGGTGCAGGAGGTGGGACTGAAGGTCCCGTCCGACATTTCAGTGGTCAGCATCGACGACTTCGACTTCGCCAACATCATGAGCCCGCCGCCGACGGTTGTCGCGGCGCCGGTCGAGCAGATGGCGCAGCGCGCCATCGACGGCCTCTTGGCCGAGATCCGCAGCAAGTCCGATCCGACGGGCAAGGTCGAGCTGTTCGAGCCCAAGCTGATCACCCGCGCCAGTTCCGGCCCGCCCGCCGCCCGCATGTCGTCAATGTCGGCGGAAGGCCGGGCGATCAGGCGTCCTTGATCGCGCCCGGGCCGGGGATGGCGCCGGACGTAGCCTCACCCTGCCAGTGTGTCCTCGCGAGCGTTACGTACGTCCGCGATCCCGGCGATCGGCAGCGACAGGCTGAACGTCGAGCCGCTCGCGTCGCTGGCGGCCAGCGAGAGGTCGCCGCCGTGCTGTCGGGCGATCTCTCTGGACACATAGAGGCCAAGTCCCGCGCCGTTCACCCGGCCCCCGGCAGCCCGGTAGTACTTCACGAAGATGAGTTCGCGGTCATCGGGTGCGATGCCGATGCCGTGGTCCATCACCGTCACCAGTCCTGAACCCTCGTCCGCCGACAGCCGGACCGTCACCTCCCCGGGCGCGGCCGAGTACTTCAGGCCGTTCTGGATCAGGTTCATCATCACCACCTCGAGAAGGTTGCGATCGCCCTTCACCGACGTCGGTTCGCCATAGACGAAGCGCACCCGGCCGGCAGCGTCGCCATCCAGTCCGGCCTCGGCGGCACGCAGGATCTCGTTGAGATCGAACGTCTCGATCATGGCGAACGGCGCGTATCCGGCGTCGAGCCGCTCGCGGGTCAGCACGTTTTCGATCAGCGCCGACATCCGTTTGACGGTCTGGCGGATCTTGGCGGCCCGCTGCTTGACGTGGTCTGCGCCCTCCGTGGCCGATAGCGACAGGTTGTCTGCGGCGGCAGCGATGACCGCCAGCGGCGCGCGAAACTCGTGCGACACCAGGGCGACAAAGTCCCGCTGCTGCGACAGCGTATCGTTGACGGCGGCGAGGGACTGCTGGAGCTTTTCCTCCAGTAGCTGACGCCGTTCCACCTCCTCCTTCAGCGAGGCGTTGCTTTCGGCAAGGGCCGCGGTCCGTTCGCTGACCTTGAGCGTCAAGTCGCGCTCGGCCGATTGCGACACGGCGATGGCGCGGTCCTTCTCCTCATTGAGACGGCGTTCGGCCAGCTGCGTGCGCTTGGCGACGGCGGCGCTGAGCAGAATCAGGTGGATCAGCGTTCCCCCGGCGAGGAACCGGGACAGGGAGCCATCCAGCAGGAAGGGATTCGCTCCCGTGTACATCGTCTGCATGACCAGCAACACCGAGATCACGGCAAGGAAGGCAACAAACGACAGGATGTACTGGTACCTCCGGCGCACGATGAGCAGGTAGAGGACGAACAGCGCAATGAAGATCAGCGATAGCTGCTGTAGCCGCGACACGTAGAACGCGACGTCGCCGTAGCGCCCAGCTATCGAAAACCCCAGTGCCACGACGTTGAGGCCAATCGTGAGCTGCGAGAGTCTGGCGGCCCAGATCCAGTTGCTGCGGAATTCGAACAGCCGCTCGAGGAACAGCATCATGGTGATGCTGTAGAAACAGACGATGATGCCCCAGCTGCGATGAATGGTCTGGGGATCCCAGAACTGCAGGACCTCCGACGCGTACCCCATGTGAAACAGGCTGATCAGGCAGGACGTGACCAGCAGGGGGACGTAGACGGCATACAGCGAGTCCTTCAGCCAGACCCAGTAGAGCACGTTCGTGAAGATCATCACGAAGATGGATCCGACCACCATGGCCATGATCCAGTCATCCAGTCTGCGATGCTCGGCGTAGCCGTCGGCCTGCCAGATGTTCAACGACGTCGTCATCGAGGTCGATGACTGCAGGCGGACGTAATAGTCAGCCGTCACCGGCGGAATCGCGATGGGAAAGATCGTTGGATAGGCATCCGCCCCTTTCCGGTCTCCCCCGTGGATGTGGCCGGGAGGCGAACTGACGAAATGCCCCGCGCCATCGGGCACGTAGAGCGTGACGCTCTCAAGCAGCGGGCGTTCGATCTGCAGCAGCCACTGCACTTGGGTCGGAGGGGCCGACAGGGAGAAGCGGACCCACAGGGCGCCCTTTCGATAGCCTTCCGCGAGCATGGCCGGGATGGGCTTGAACTGAAGATCGGGGCGTCCGCTCGCGACGTCATCGATCGTCAGGGCGCCGGTCGGATCGGCAAGAATCGAGAGCGTGCCGGCAAGCGAGCGCGGCGCGCTAACGCCATCCGTTGCCTGCAACGAAAGTGCATAGGCCGGTCGCGGCACTAAGCATCCAAACAGAATGGACAACGCGACGATTAGGTGAAATCGAATGTGCGGGGCGCTCGGCATGGGAATTTTTTAATGATGGGGGAAGAACTTAAGCAGGTTGCGGCGGCGACGGCGCCACTCGTCTATCTGGTAGATGACGACGGCGACCTGCGCGAGGAAATGGTGCTGGGCCTGTCCCGGCTCGGTCTCGACGTCGAGGGATTTCACAGTGCGGCGGCGCTCTACCGGGCATATGCGGCGAGGCCCCCCGACATTGTCATCCTCGACATTGGGCTCGATGGCGAGGACGGCCTGTCGGTCGCGACCCACCTGCGCGCCTCGCGCTCGGTCGGCATCATCATGGCGACGGCGCGCGGCTCGATCGATGATCGGGTCAATGGGCTGAAGACCGGCGCGGACGCCTATCTCGTCAAACCCGTCGATGTGCGTGAGCTTGCCGCGACGGTGCTCGCGCTCAATCAGCGGCTGGCCAGGCAACCCGTCATCGCCGCCGCCACGGTGACCGCCAGCTGGGCCCTCGAAGAAGGGGGCTGGGTGCTGTCCGACGGCGTGGGACATCGCCTCCGACTGACCACCTCGGAGCAGCGTTTCCTGGGCCGGTTGTTCAGCGAACGCGGCAAGATCGTCGAGCGCCGCGCCATCGTCGAAGCGATGGGCGCGGACGTCTACGATTTCAACTACGCCCACCTCGACACCATTGCGAGCCGGCTGCGGCGAAGGGCAGAAAAGTCCAACATGCTCATTCCCCTGCATGCGATCCGCGGCCAAGGTTTCGCGTTCACCGAGTAGCGCCAACCAGCCTCGCGCACTGCAGAGCGCGTGCGTTTCGCGTCCCCTGACCCCCACATGTTCCGCTTGCGCCCCCGACGCCCCCAGGGCTGCGGTGGCGGCCGCTCGAGCCGCCGGCGCCGCGCCCCGGGTAATTCTGCAACACAAGTACGACATTGCGTGCCGCTCAGTAAATAGTTCGGCTTAAGAGTACTCATCAGATGAAAGGAGCTGTCAGGAACTGACAGAATCGGTCAGGCGCTGACGTTGTTGTGAATCTGTTAAGTGCCTACTGCTTGTGCCCAGATGGGGGTCAAAACGAAACCGATCAGTCAAGGTGTCGCCGCCGCGGCAACGGGTAGTGACCTTGATCCGGAACGTTCTTAATTAAGGGATACAAGTTTATGAGGCCAAAATCGCTCGTGCTGGGTCTGAATGCAGCGTTGCTGCTTTCGACCGCTGTCATTGCGGCGGATCCCGCCGCTCCCGCTCCGCTGGTCATCGAAGAGGAGCAGCCGCTGTTCACCCTGTCGATCGATGGGGGCGTCACGGCGTTCAACATCCCCGATACCGATACGGTAGGGGTCACCAATATTGGCGGCGGCAATCCTGACCAGCCGCTGTTCGATGGTCTCGACGACACCCTTTATGGTGGCACCATTGGCGTCAGCATGAGTGCTCCGCTCAATGCGGATGGCCTCTCGGTGAATGTCTCGGGCTTCGGCTCGTTCGCAACGCGCAGCGGCAGCCAGTCGGTGAACCTGACCAACGAGCGGCTTCTCGTGATCGGAGCGCCCAGCCTGCCGTCGGGGGTTATCAACCTCGACACGTGGGACCTGGACACCGCGCCCACCGGGACTGCGGTGGGTGACCTGGGTGATGCGCACTCGAATGTTGTCGGCGGCGGTGACGCGGCTGCTTCCACCCTCGCTGCGCCGGCCGACTTCTGGGCCAGCAACGCCGACGGGTTCTCGTATGCCGGCGCCACCGGCGACTACCAGACCTTTGCACTCGGCGTCCTCGCCACCGACGAAGGAGCGATCTTCGTCGGCTATGGCGAACTCTTGGGTTGGGGCGTCACCACCGACGTCAAGCAGGACATGGTCTATGCCGGCGGCGACGTCACCTTGTCGCAGCGTTCGGCCGACGACGATAGCGGCGTGACCTTCACGGCCTATGGTGGCCCGAGCTTCCGCTATCTCGGCACCGAGACCACCACCGATACGAAGGTTACCCCGAAGCAGTACGCTTATCCCGGCCAGTTCGCGGAGTTCTCGCTGCACACCGTCGAGAACATCGACACCTACTATGCAGGTGCGGTGGCCGGTGCCAGCGTCGACATCGACCTGTGGGAGGGCTCGCAGTTGTCGCTGGGCCTCGGCGCAGGCGCCTACTACGCCTCGTCCACCTATGGTTCCGAGACGGACGCCGCCGTGTTCCGCGGTGGCTCGCGCAGCGAGTCGACGAGCAGCCTCGAGCTCGATCCGGAGGCCGGCTTCGCCTACACGCTGAAGGGTGACGCAGGCTTCTCGGCGGACATTGCCGAGAGCATGCAGCTGAGGTTCGGTCTGGGCGCAGAGTACATGTCGCGCGTCGCCACCAGCCGCGTCGTCGGCAGCAACGGCGTCAGCAACCACGATGTCGCGGGCGACGATGTCGACGCCACCGATGTGGACTACAACAGCGACAACGTCACCGGCGGCACGGTGCTCGCCTTCGGCGACGCCTGGTCCTACAAGGCAACCGTCGGCCTGACCGGCCAGTTCTGACCCGTCTCAGCAAGTTCGGAAAGGGGCGCAACCGCGCCCCTTTTTCATGCGCGGAGCTACGCGTCCTTGATCGCGCCCGGGCCGGGGATGGCGCCGGGGGGGCATTTGCCGAGGATGATCATGCCGAGGACTTCGTCCTTGGTGACGTCCTTGACGTGGGCGGTGCCGACGACGCGACCGTTCTTCATCACCGTCACGCGGTCGGCGAGGTCGAACACGTCGTGGATGTCGTGGCTGATGAGGAAGATGCCGATGCCCTGGGCCTTGAGTTGCATGATCAGCTCGCCGACCTGCGCGGTTTCCTGCGGTCCGAGCGCCGCGGTGGGTTCGTCCATGATCAGGATGCGGGCGTTGAAGTGGATGGCCCGGGCGATGGCGACCGACTGCCGCTGACCGCCGGAGAGCGATTTCACCGGCTCCTTGAAGCGGCGGAAATTGGGGTTCAGCCGGCCCATCACCTTGCGGCACTCGGCCTCCATGGCGATGTCGTCGAGCGTGCCCCAGCGGGTGCGCAATTCACGTCCGAGATAGAGGTTGGCCGCCGCGTCGACGTTATCGGCTAGCGCCAGGGTCTGATAGATGGTCTCGATGCCGAGCGCCTTGGCGTCGCGCGGGTTGGCGATCTCGGCTTCCCGGCCATCGATGCGGATGGTGCCGGAATCGCGCTTGTAGGCGCCCGACAGCACCTTGATCAGCGTCGACTTGCCGGCGCCGTTGTGACCGAGGAGGCCCACCACCTCGCCCGGGAAGAGATCGACACTGGCATGGTCGACGGCCCGGATGCCGCCGAAGGCGATCGAGATGTCGTTCATCTCGACCAGTGGGGCGGAGGCGGCAGTAATGGGCTCGGTGGTCATCTGTGCCTTCTCACTTCACGCGACGGCGATAGATCTGGTCGACGAACACCGCCAGCACCAGGACGATGCCGACGACGATGTTGGTGTAGGCGGAATCGACATTGAGCAGCGCCATGCCCGACTGCAGCGATTGCATCAGCAATGCGCCGAGGATTGCGCCGTAGATGGTGCCAATGCCGCCGGCGAGCGAGGTGCCGCCGATCACCGCCGCGGCGATGACGTAGAGCTCGTTGAGCGTGCCGAGTGCGGTGGTTGCGGCATCGAGGCGGGCGGAGGCGATGATCGCCGAAATGCCGACCAGCGCGCCCATCAGGGTGAACACCATGACGGTCAGCCGCTTGGTGTTGACGCCGGCGAGCTCGGCAGCCTCGGGATTGCCGCCGGTGGCGAAGATATAGCGGCCGAAGCGGGTGCGGCGGGCGACGAAGGTCATCACCAGCCCGACTGCCAGCATGATGAGCACCGGGATCGGGTAACCGGTCTGGAAGGTCAGCCCATCGACACAGGAGACGACCTTGTCGGCGGCCTGGCAGATGGCTTGTCCGGCCTTGTCCTCGACGCCGGGTGGAATGGGAATCTTGTTGTCGAGCGCAAAGCGCTCGGCGACGCGGGGCGGGTAGAGGTAGGAGTTGACCACGGCGGTGGTGCCGAGCACCGCGGCGCAGCCGACGACGACGCTGAGGATTTCGGCCCAGACCGGCTTCGGCTTGAAGCTGAACTTCAGCCGCCGACGCCGGCCGGCGACCACCGCCATGCCGATGCCGACGCAGGCGACGGCCGCCAGCGCCCAGCTCCAGACTGGGCCGATCGAGGCCGCGGGGCCATTGCCGCCGATCAGCTTGAAGGTCTTGTCCATCGGCGCGACGGTGACGCCGCTGGCGATGAGGAAGGCCGCGCCGCTGAAGGCGATCAGGCCGCCCAGCGTGACGATGAAGCTCGGGATCTGCCCGTACGCGATCAGCACGCCGTTGAAGGCGCCGATGGCGGCGCCAAGCACGATGGCGAACACCACCGCGATGATCCAGATTGCCGGGTGCCCGACGCCGAGCGTCGGCCCCAGTTCGAACACCTGCAGCACGCCGGTTGCGACCGCCACGATGCTGAGCATCGAGCCGACGCTGAGATCGATCTGGCGCAGCACGATGACCAGCACCATGCCGGTCGTCATCACCGCGATCACCGAGGTCTGGACCAGCAGGATCCACAGGTTGCGCGAGGTGAGGAAGGAGCCGCCGAACAGGCCGCCGCCACCGGGCCTGAGAATCGAGCTGATGATGTCGAACCCGACCCAGATCACCAGCATGGCGGCCAGCATGCCCAGCATGCGGGTATCGATCTCGGCCGCGCGGATCAGGCGCGTCAGCAGACCCTCGTTGCTGGCTGCGGGACCACCGCTACTTGGTTGCTCAGTCATGCCCCACCCTCCGGCCGATCGTTGCGGCCGCGTCGGCGAGGCCAGGCCCCGCCCTTATCAACGTTGAGCGCCTCGGCGCCGAACTAGAAGGCCGCGCCACCCGTTGAGGCGACGCGGCCGGTAAGCATCAGGTCAGGCCGAAGCGATCAGCTGCAGGCCGGGACCGTGCCGGCGGCGACGCCGGCGCAGGCCTGTTCCTTGGTGATGTGGCCGGCATCGATCGCCACCTGGATGTTATCCTTGGTGATCGGGGTCGGGGCGAGCAGGATGGCGTTCATCTCCACGCCCTTCTTGCCGCCGTTGAACTTGGCCACACCCGGAATTGCGGTCGCGTCGGTGCCATCGGCGAGTGCGATGGCGGCGTTCGCTGCCGTGGTGCCGAGGTCGATCGAGTTCTTCCAGATCGAGACCAGCTGGGTGCCAAGCGCCACGCGGTTGATGGCGGCGAGGTCGCCGTCCTGGCCGGTGACCGGAACGGTGCCGGCAAGACCCTGTGCATCGAGCGCAGCGACAACACCGGAAGCCATGCCGTCGTTCTCGGACAGCACCGCGTCGACACCGTTATTGGTCGAAGTCAGGCACTGCTCCATGTTCTTCTGGGCATTGTCCGGCTTCCAGCCATCGGTGAAGGTCTCGCAGACGTTGGTAACCTTGCCCGAGTCCATGGCGTCCTTGAGGACTTCCATCTGGCCCTGGAACAGGAAGGTGGCGTTCGGATCGCCCTTGTCGCCCTTGATGAAGGCATAGCGGCCTTCCGGCTTAACCTTCAGCATCTCCTGCGCCATGATGCGGCCAACGCCGACGTTGTCGAAGGTGATGTAGAGCGCGTTCGGATCTTCGAACTGCACGTCATAGGCGATCGACTTGATGCCGGCGTCGCTGATCTTCTGGATCGAGGGCAGGATCGCGTCGGAGTCGTAGGCGACCACGAGGATCACGTCCGGCTTCTGCGAGATCAGGCTTTCGATGTCGGCGGCCTGCTTCTGGGCGGAGCCCTGCGCATCGGTCGACAGGTAGGTGTCGCCGGCAGCCTCGACCACCTTCTTGATCGCCGCTTCGTCGGTTTTCCAGCGCTCTTCCTGGAAGGTCTTCCACGACACGGCAATGGTTTTGCCCGCGGCCATGACCGCAGTCGAACTGGCGCTGATCAGCACAGCACCGGCAAGCAGCGTTAGGATTTTGAATTTCATCGCAGAGCCCTCCCAGACTCCGTGCGGAACCTCTGGCGCACTCGCGTCCACTGACCAGACAAACCACGCCGTCGTTCCGCAGCTTATGTGTCGATTTGCCTGTGAGGTACGCACACGAACGCTGCATCAGCCTCGGCGGCAAGTCAATCTGCATCCCGCTGGGTACGGATATTTATGCAGCTTTCCGTCAATCCCGACTTTTGGGGGAGCCATTGACCGACAGGCACTTTGCCGGTTGAAATAGAGCCACAGGAGGACGGGACGGCGAGCAACTACGCGGCCCGTATTTTGGGGGGAACGATGGGTGGTCGCCGGATTGCTGCGCTCGGCGCGGCGGTGCTGCTGTGGTGTGCCGCGAGCCTGGGAGCGCTCGCCGAGGCGCGCCCCGAGCCCGGCGCCATTCTGAGGGACTGGTACTCCCTGATGAACGAGCTGGTCCGGCACACGGCGACCTATTCGCCGCCGGTCGCCAGCCGCTCCTTCGCCTACCTTGGCGTCACCGTGTTCGAAGCTACCGTCGGCGGGTCGGACAAGCTCAACTCGCTGGTCGGCCAGCTGCATGGGCTCGAGGCCGTGCCGCAGCGCGAGGCGGGTGCGGTCTACGACGACACGGTGATCATCAGCGCCGCGCTGTCCGATGCCATTGTCTACTATTTCGGCAACACCGGTCCGACGGGACTCCGCTCCATCGCCAACGCGCAGGAGAAGTGGCGTGCCCTCTCCGTCGCGGGTGTGCCGGTCGATGTTGTCGAGCGCAGCGAGACCTTCGGAAAGGCGGTGGCCGACGCCATCCATGCCTGGTCGATGGACGATGGCGGGGCCATCATCACCAACATGGGCTTTCCCTATGAGATGGAACTGCCCAAGGGCGACGACAAATGGGTGCCCACCAACCTGATCCGGCAACAGCAGTTCCCGCTGCTCCCCGAATGGGGCAGCAACCGCACGTTCGTCACGCCATCCGGCGCCACCTGCGCGACACCCGGCAACCCCAAGTTCAGCACCGACCCCACCTCGGACTTCTACAAGCAGGCCAACGAGGTCTACGAGACGGTCAAGAATGCGACCCCCGAGCAGGCGGCGATCGCGCGCTTCTGGTCGGATGACCCGATGCTGTCGATGACCCCGCCGGGCCATTGGCTGTCGATTGCGCTGCAGATTTCCGATCGCACCGACATGTCGCTCGAGGACAGCGTCGACCTGCTGGCGCGGATGGGCATCGCCATGTCCGACGCTTTCGTCGGCTGCTGGCACGAGAAGTACGTCTACGACCTCGTACGCCCGATTACCTACATCAAGAAGAACATCGATCCCAAATGGGAGCCGATCATCAACACGCCGCCGTTCCCGGAATACCCGAGCGGCCACAGCACAGTGTCGGGTGCGATGGACGCGGTGATGACGGCCTTCTTCGGCGATGGCTACACGTTCGAGGACCTGACCGGCTCGCCTGATGGCAAGAAGCCGCGCACCTTCAAGAGCTTCCATGAAGCGGCCGAAGAGGCCGGGTTCTCGCGGCTCTACGGGGGCATCCACTTCCGCGCCGCCATCGAGGATGGGCTGGCGCAGGGTCATTGCATCGCCGCCTACACCATCGCCCTCAAGACCAGGAAGTAGGATCATGCGCAACCTCTGCAAGTTGGCCGCTTCTCTGGCCGTTGCCTGCCTCGGCTTCCCGCTTGCTGCGCTGGCGCAGACTCCCGCGGTGCCGGTTTTCGTCGACGAAACGGCGACCTCCGGTATCACCACCAGCTATGACGGGGACTGGTTCTACATCGTTGGCGGCGGGGTCGGCGCGTTCGACTGCAACGACGACGGCTATGCCGACATCGCGCTGCCGGGCGGCGCGTCGAAGGCCCAGCTCTATGTCAACAGCAGCAAGAAGGGCGGCGGCCTGACCTTCGCGCCGCAGGAAAGCGGGCTCGAGTTCGACAGCGTCGGTGGCTTCTACCCGGCCGATATCGACAGCGACGGCATCACCGACCTGCTGGTCCTCAGGGTCGGCGAGAATCTGGTGATGCGCGGGCTGGGCGCCTGCAAGTTCGAGCGGGCCAACGAAGCCTGGGGCTTTGACGGCGGCGATGCCTGGACCGCCTCGGCGGCACTGACCTTCGAGCGCGGCTCGAGCTGGCCGACTATCGCGGTCGGCAACTACATCGACCGGCACGAGGATCTGTCGCCCTGGGGATCGTGCACCGACAACTGGCTGCATCGCCCCGGTGAAGTCGGCAAGTTCGCGGCGCCGCTGCCGTTGAAGCCGAGCTTTTGTGCGCTCTCCATGCTGTTCACCGACTGGGACAAGTCTGGGACGCCGAGCCTCCGCGTCTCCAACGACCGCGAATACTACGAGGGCGGCCAGGAACAGATGTGGCGCATCCTGCCTGGCGAAGAACCGAAGCTCCTGACCCCCGCCGATGGCTGGAAGGTGCTGCGCATCTGGGGCATGGGCATCGCCAGCACGGATCTCGATGGCGACGGCTACCCCGAGTACTTCCTCACCAGCATGGCCGACAACAAGCTGCAGACGCTGACCACCCCGGGGCCCAAGGCCGACTACAAGGACGTCGCGTATGCCAAGGGTGTCACGGCGCACCGTCCCTATACCGGTGACGACCTCCGCCCCAGCACCGCCTGGCACGCGCAGTTCGAAGACGTGAACAATGACGGCCTCGCCGATCTGTTCGTCGCCAAGGGCAATGTCGACCAGATGCCGGATTTCGCCATGCGCGATCCGAACAACCTGCTGCTGCAGGGCGCCGACGGCAAGTTCATCGAAATGGGCGACAAGGCGGGTATCTCCAACAACGGCAATTCCCGCGGCGCCGCCCTTGCCGATTTCAACATGGATGGGCTGCTCGACCTCGTGGTCGTCAATCGCCGCACCGGTGCGCAGGTCTGGCGCAATACCGGCGCCGAAGGCGGCGGCAACTGGATCGAGGTCGAAGTCCGGCAGCCCGCTCCCAATGAGGACGCGATCGGTGGCTGGCTCGAGGTGAAGCGCGGCGACGCCGTGATGCGCCGCGAACTCACGGTGGGCGGCGGCCATGCCGGCGGTCAGCTCGGCTGGGTGCATTTCGGACTCGGCGAGCAAACCGCGAGCAGCGTCGCGGTGGTCTGGCCGGATGGGACGCGCAGCGAATGGCCCGACCTCGCGGCGGGCGGGTTCTACGTGCTGGAGCGCGACAAGCCGGCCAGCCCGTTCAGCCCGCGCGACTGATGGTCATGTCCCTCGCCAGCCGGCTCGCCGCACCAATCCTGCTACTCGGCCTGCTGTGCGCCGGTGCGGTGGCGGGCGAGGCGGAGGGGCTGATATCCTATCAGCTGGGTGATTACGAAGCCGCGATGCGGGAACTGAAGCCGGCCGCTGCGACGGGCAGTGTGCGGGCCCAGACCGCGGTCGGCTTCATGTACGCCACCGGAAAGGGGGTCACGCAGGATGCGGCCGAGGGCGTGAGGTGGCTCGGGCTCGCCGCTGCCAGCGGCGATGCGGAAGCGCAGTACAACCTCGGCTACGTCTACGACGCCGGCCTCGGCGGCGCCCGCAACCTTGCCGAAGCGGTCAAATGGTACCGCCTCGCCGCGGAGCAGGGGCGCGCCGATGCCCGCTACAATCTGGGTGCCATCCTCAAGGAGGGCGGCGAGGGCGTGCCGCAGGACTATGCCGAGGCGGCCAAGTGGTTCGGCCTCGCGGCGGAGCAGGGCGATGCCTATGCGCAGCTCGCCCTGGGGCTGCTCTACGTGCGGGGCACCGGCGTAGCGCAGGACTTCGCCGTAGCGCAGAAGTGGATACGCCTCGCCTCGGACCAGGGCTACGACGCGGCCCAGTTCAACCTGGGGAGCATGTATTTCGAAGGGCACGGGATCGAACGCGACGAGGCGGAAGCGGTGCGCCTCTTCGAGCTGGCAGCCGCCCAGGGCTACGCCCCGGCACAGTTCAATGTCGGCATCTCCTACCACACGGGGCGCGGCGTTGGACCAGATGACGTCGAGGCGGCGAAGTGGTTCAAGCTGGCCGCCGATCAGGGATACGCCCCGGCACAGGCCAACCTCGCGATGCTCTACGACCACGGCCAGGGCGTCCCACAGGACGACAAGCAGGCCTTGCTCTGGTACTCGCTCGCCGCCAACCAGGGTGACGTGTACGGGCAGTACGGATTGGGGGCGATGTACCGCAACGGCTACGGCGTCGCCCAGGACAACGTCATGGCCTACATGTGGACCAGCCTTGCCGCCCAGTACGGCCTGCCGATCGCGGTGAAGGACCTCGACACCCTGACGTCCCGGATGAGCCCCGGGGAAATCGAGCAGGCCCGAAAGCTGGCCATCGCCTGGGTCCTGCGCTCCCGTGCCGCATCGCCCTAAGGGCGACAATTGATTGGCCGATGGATGGCTACGGCTTGGCTACCTGTTCCGCCAGCGCGGTCAGCTTCTGGCCGATGCCGTTGAGGATGCCGTGGAAGGTCGACAACTCACCATCCGTGAGGTCGCCGAAAAGCTGCAGCGCGAACGCTGTGTTCTCCGTCGCGAGCGTAGCCACCGCCTTCTGCCCCTTGGGGGTGAGGCCGACCACGATGGCGCGCCGGTCGGTGGGGTGAGCGGAACGGCGAACGAAGCCGGTCTCCTCCAGCGCGTCGATCAGCGCGGTGACGTTGCGAGGCGTCACCTGCAGCGTTTGTGCCAGTTCGCGCTGCGTTACCTCGCCGGCTTCGCCGAGCACCCACAGCACATGTGCCCGGGTCAGCGTCAGGCCGCGCTCGCTGAGGCCGCGCTGCATGTCCGATGTCATCAGCGTGGTGACGAGCATCAGCTGCGACAGCGCGTCGCGGCGTTTCGATGTATAGGCATCATTGTGTATCATATTCACTATGTGCTCTGTGTCAGCGGTCAACATGGAGTAGCAAGATGCCTGCCGTGACCGCCATTGAAAACATGCAGCTGATGCGCGCCGCCTTCGACGCCCTGCGCCGCAAGGACATGGATGCGTGTACCAGCTTCATGACGCCCGACTTCCTCATCAATCTGGCCGGGATGCCCGGCCAGATGCACGGCCCGAGTGCCTGGCGGAGTAACGCCGCGCTGTTCTTCAAGGCGTTCCCCGATTTCGAACTCGAGGAGCAGGACATGTTTGCCGCTGGCGACAGGGTAGCGGTGCGCTTTCGCTTCACCGCAACCCATCTGGGCGAGTTCCTCGGCACCCCCGCGACCGGCAGGCGGGTCGACTACCAGAGCTACGAAATCTACCGCATTGCCGACGGCAAGGTCGCGGAGGAGTGGATCTGCTCCGACCTGCTGACCATCCTCACGCAGATCGGCGCAGTCCCGTCCGGGCGCCTCATCGCCATGTGGCTCGCCGGCTACCGCGTCTGGTTCGCCGCCGCACTGGGCCTCATCGGCGGCATGGCCGCCGTCCTGACAGTAACTGCAGTCCTCGGCTGAAGCGCTACGATACCACGGTCCGGTTGCGGTTCTGCACCAGCAGGCCGCGACCGGCGACTTCTGCTAGTCCGCCGATAAATCCGTTCGCATGCACCCGTAAACATGGGGGCTTGGCCGCCATTTCCGCCCAAAGTGCCATTGGTGGTTAGGCAAAACTTCGTTGGCCAAAAGGACGACTAGGGGCGAAGGTCGGTTCGCCGATCCCTTTTGTCCAAACGCGGAGTCTGGGTGAACCGTGGTTCAACCGGTACTTCGGGCTGCGGTTCGAGCTACGTAACGCCGAACTGTCCGCTTTGGGTCTTGCGGACTGAGGCTCGTTGCTCGTTCACATGGGCGGGATCCGATCGATCACTCGTTCGCGGCGGCGGCGCGTCAACCGCACCAACGCGCGTACTTCTGATCCGCACGCCCAATCCCGCTCAGACGCGGCCTGGCCTTTAAGGCGAAGATTTTCCCGGCCAGCTCGCCCAAGTCTTTCGCGTCAGCCGGTTTCCAGCCATTCTTGATCGCCCAGGACCTCACGTTGTTCGCGTCTTCGACGTGGTTTTTTGCTCTCAGGATGCGGAACGTGTGATCCGCCAACTCCCGATCTCGCGGGTGACCAATCCCAGTGCTGCGGTTGACGGTCGATGTGAGCTCTGTCAACGCCCCCTCAACTACCGGATCGGAGAGCACTGCTGCAGGCTTAGCGGGCGCCTGCCCGTGCACGGTGGGGTTCCACCGCCGGACCCATGCCGTTGCTTGGGAAGGGGAGTCTGGCACGACAACGACACCGGCGACCCCCGCTATGCCGTCGACCTTCTCCAGCAGACGATCCTCGGCATAACAAACGATCACCACAGCATTACGCATGACCATGGGGAGTCTCGTTCCCGTCTCATGGCTGACCGAGATGCCCTCGTTGACCGGGAAGCTTCCGCCTTTGATCAAGAGCCTGGCCCGAGCATCACCTATCGTGGTGTTGAGCGAGGTCCATTTGTCGAGCTGACCATTGGTGTGCGTGATTAGGATGATCTGCGCGAGAGGTGGATCAAACATGCCGCAGATTTGCACCGCATAGCCCAGCGCCAGGCCATAGGTATGCGTATCTCGACTGTCGTCCGGGATGAAAACTCTGACCGTCATAGCGTCCCTCCGGCGGAAATCAGGTGATCATGGTCATCGCAGCCATGAAACAGCCACGTGCGACGCCACTCAGTAGTAGGTAACCAGGGAGATTCGCGATGGGCATGACAGACGAACTGATGTTCGAGCGTGATGAGCGTAAACGCAACGAGGTGTTGGCCAGCTATCTCATGCTTCCGCTAGAGGTGGTCGAGAGCTTCGATGTCGAGATTCAGATGAGCGAGACCAGCGATGGAGCTCCGATCGCCTACTACTTCGAAATTCCGGCCCATGTTCCGGAGGCCGTCATCAGTGGCATTGATGGCGCAAACGGGCGGACCATCTACCTCCCGCTCAGTATTTTCGACGAAGGGGACGCTCTCTGAAGCAGGATGATGAATGAGAGCGCCGCCCACGGGCTCAATCTAGTCGAGCCAGATGAGGGTCAGGTTTCGAACTAGGCCCATTCCACCGTGGTCAATGCATTCGGTCATGCCGGACCGTTCGACGAGGACTAAGAGAAACTGCTTGCTCCATGCTTGCCGGCATACGCCGCGTCACGAGTGTTCTGCCCACTCGATGTCCGCTAGGGCTGCAAGATCCTCGACACCACAAGCAGCGATGTCGGCTCGCCTAAACAGTGCGATCCCGAAAAACTCACGATCAAAGGCAGGCTTAATTGGTAGCCGCTCGTAACGCAGCTTGATCACGGGCCTGAGGTGCGGTCCGGGAATGTATGTCTCGCGAAAGCGAGACAGCTCCTTGCGAGTGACGTAGTACTGATCCCGCAAGTTCACCGGGTTGCAACCCTCCGTGCCCACCAAGTGCCCATGTCCGATGAGCTTGCGCACCGTCCAAAGAGTCAGACCGAGTGCGGTAGCGGCCTCAGAAGCGCTTACTTTTTCTCGGCCGTTGTTATGCCGGACATGGCGACGAACCTCCTCTACGTCCACCAATAGGCTGTCAACTCGGCGCTCATCGGAACACCTGACGCTGTTCTTGAGTGCCCGCGAGACGATCAGTTGGAAGACCGCTAGTGCGGATCGCCCCACCATCATGCCAGCAGTGGTCGGAGTGGCATAGTTGCTGGAAGCCTGCAGTCGTGATGCGCGACGGCCGGTAGCCCCGGTCGAAAGGACATCGTCGAGAAACTGATCGAGGGCAGCGTTTGCAAAATACCCAAGGCTTCCCGCTTATACGCGATGGGTTGATGAAGGGAACAAGAAGCCCGCCTTTGATGAGACAGGTCGCTGCTGACTGCGGCAGCCCGAGATAGTCAGCTGCGTCGGCTTTGTTTCGCGACTGCGCAATGGCTTCAAGCAGTGAACGATTTTGGGCCATGTCGATAAGAATCGAGCCAACATGTATATGGCGGTCTTCCGACGGAAGGGCGCCCAGCTCCAGGAGGCTCCGTTTCAAAAAGCCGGGTGCGATCTTCAGGAGGCTGGCAGCGCCGATCAAGCTGATGCGCGTGGTAGCTGGTAGGTCGACGCCTAAGGCGGTCTTCACCGATGCCCCGAAAAGGTCATGGACGACTGCGCGATCGACAATGATTTGTCGCAGAGCCTGTTGGCCCTCCTGGTTGCACCTCGAGTGCACAGCCACCAGCATTCTGTGGCCGAACACGATTGGCAAACCTTTCCCTTTCAATGATTTGGGCGGGTGTCTAGTGATCATGGAGTCTATGAAGTCCCGCACGGCAGACTCGCCTCTGACGGCAATGTCAAAACCAGATGTCCAGCACGCGTGCAGGTTTGAGGGGGTTCGCCAGTCCTTGGGAACCTCGCTCCCCCAAATGGCCCACGCGCCGAGCCATTCCGACAGCTGAACAACTTCGAAATACTTCAACTCGTCCAGGAACGCGTTGCCTCCGCACCCGAACCGGAGTCGGTCTTCCAGGTACGCTTCGAGCGCCGTTCGAGTTCTTCGTTCGACGGGGAGGGACCGAAGCGCAGCGAGTACAGGTGCGTTCTGAAGATGCATGCGAAATCCCGACGATGAGACTTTATCTGCGGCATCGCGTGAAGGACGACGCGATGCTGGTGGCAAACTGGAAGGTGCGTGAACAGCCACTGCCAGCGTCCGTACGCGGCCACGTGCGGTGGAAGGTCGGGACGCTTCTCGATGTCCTCAGCGACACAAACTGGACAGTAGTGCAGGGCGTCTAGTTGCACACATTGGTACTGCAGCTCGTCGCCCCGCCAGGTTGGCAGCCGCGCTGAGGTATCAATAGCGGCGACATGGAGTTGCCCCTCTTCCATGCCTGCGAGGGCCTCGACCTGGGGAACTGCGATACCCCTCATGACGTCGAGGAAACTAATTCCGGCGTGGTCGCACAACCTTCGCGCCGTCTTGTATCCATTCCAGGCTGCCAGACGCGATACAAAGCTGGTGAGCGTCTCGTCCGGCATCGGGCTCAGGCGTAGTGGCAGCCTTGGTGGTCTAACGTTTGCCATTGGACTTCGCGCGAGTTGAGCGACCATTGAGGTCGTTTTCTTCGATAGTAATGATCGTTGTCGGCTCAGGAGCCGTGAGTTCGCGGACCGTCGCTCTCTGAACTCGAGGGATATGGTGAGGCAAAGCAGTGGGGCCTCGAGCTTGCCGCGGACATGAGCGACCTGAAGGCGGGTCGTCTTGAGTGGGCTAATGTCGATCACAAGGCTTTGCTGCTTTCAGGGAGTCCCGGCGTCGGAAAGACAACGTTCGCCCGGGCATTGGCAAAAGAGGCCGCCGTGCCGTTGGTCGCAACCAGCGTAGCTGAGTGGAATGCCGCGTCGTACCTCTCAGGGACGTTGCAGTCCATGCGTGAAGCGTTTGCCAAGGCACGCAGGTTGGCCCCATGCGTCCTCTTTATTGATGAACTGGATGGGATTTCCAGCCGCGAAACCCTCAAGGGTGACTATGTCGAGTATTGGAGCCAGGTCGTAAACCAGCTGCTTGAGCTGCTTTCTGACCCCGAGACGCGCCGGGGCGTGGCGGTGATTGCGGCCACCAATTTCCCTGAGAAGATTGACCCAGCTATCCGCCGCTCGGGTCGTCTCGACCGAGAGATTGTCGTTCCGAAACCCGACGCGGCCGCGTTGGAACACATATTCGGGTATCATCTGGCAGGCGTTTCCCTCGACCGCAACGAGATCAAGCTTCTGGCAATGTCAGCGCTGGGTTCGACAGGAGCGGACGTAGAGGCTTGGGTGCGGCGAGCTCGGGGTGCCGCTCGCAGGGCCCGGCGTGATCTCACCGTCGCCGACTTGATGGAGCAGATGGGCCGAACCGAAGTCTCAGCCACCGCAGTGGAAAATGTCGCAGCCCATGAGGCCGGGCATGTTGTTGCGACCCGCTTGCTTGGTGTCGGGACAGTGTCGGACGTCGCCATTGTCCGATCGGGTGGTATCACCGAGGTGAGCATTGTGCCGAACGGCCTCCAGGGGCTTGCGGAGCTCGAGAACACCATAGCGGTGGCGCTCGCGGGACGAGCTGCCGAGGAACTGCTCCTTGGGAGATCTTCGATTGGCTCCGGCGGCGGGGACGACTCTGACCTTGCACGAGCCACGCGGCTGGCGGTTCAAATCGAGACCTCCTTTGGCTACGGCGCCTTTGGCTCCGTCTATCTCGAACCCTCGTCCGTTTCCTGGGTTCTCATTCCTGGGCTGCTCGACGCTGTGCGTCAGCGGCTCGGGAGGGCCAAAGCACGAGCTGATCGCCTGCTGGCCGAGAACCGGCGTCAGGTTGAGCTGGTGGCTGAAGCATTGAAGCAAAGATACTACCTCTCGAGCGACGACGTGGCTTCGCTCCTCGCTTCGCACGTAATTGAGGAAGCGGCATGAGGTCCCCAGGTCCACTCGACTCCCGCGGAGCAGATCGATCGCCTCTGTCAAGCGATTGAGGAATTGTGCGCCGTCCTGGATGCGGACTTCGACGAAACCGTCGCTGATCTTGCGGCCTTAGTGGAGCGTCAGGCTGCCTTCCAGGCGCTCAAGCATCAGCTGGATATGCGGTAGTGGTGGGACGCGGGCCACGTCATAGGCCAGCGTGGCTGTAGCCTACGACGGCCGTCAGTTGGTGTTGTACTGCTCAAACTCGGGCCGGGGTGATTATCGTCGCTTCGGCCCGGGTTACGCAAACTCCAGGTGGCGCGACTAGATACTCAACCTCGCATCTTTGATTGTGATGGACGGTGAAGACCTAGGGGATCCCGATCCGAGGCGCGTCGCGCTCTTGTGCCGGCTTCGACGGCTTTGCTCGTCAAAGCCGGAGGGCATGCCACTTTATCCGGAGTGCCCTCCGGCCTCTACGTCGTCCTTCGTGAGACTATTAGTCAGGGCACCTTGTGCCCGGCGGCGCGGAACAGGCGGTACCATTCCTCGCGGGTGAGGACGACGTCGGAGCCGGCAACGCCCTCGCGCACGCGCTCCGCCTTGGTTGTGCCGAGCACGACCTGCAGGTTGGCCGGCGGATCGTGCCTAAGCCGTCCAGCCGCCGTCGATGGCGTGGACCTGGCCGGTGGTGTAGGTGGCGCCGGCGAGGTAGACGGCGAGGTCGGCGATCTCTTCGGGCTGGCCGATGCGGCCGATGGGCTGTCGGGCGATGAAGGCCTTCTTGGCTGCCTCGAAATCGCCGGTGGCATTCCAGCGCTCGTGCAGCGACGGCGATTCCACTGTGCCGGGCGCGATGGCGTTCACGCGAATGCCCTTGTCGGTGTAGTCGGCGGCCATCGACTTGGTGAGGCCGATGACGGCGGCCTTGGAGATCGAGTAGGCGGCGCGGTTGGGTAGCCTCGCCGACCGGATTGCCGTTATGCACGACTTCGCTTTGGTGGACCAATTTGCGAACGATCGAAGCTATGAGAATGCCAGTGCGAGGATTATGGGCGCAATCCATCGATCTGCCGATCAATAGCACTTGGCGCCACCTGCCCGTATCGTCATTGGCGGGGGCACTGGGAGTATGATGGAGAACGAAGACGATTTTCTCTTCGGGAAGTACCGCGAATACCGCACGGCGCTTCGGGCTGTTCGTGCTTGTGCGGACTTTATCCCCTACGGTTGGTTCAATCCGCCAAAGACGATCAAGCTCTTTGGGAAGTTCGGCCCTCAGCAGATGGTCTTCCGCGGTGTTGCAGATGATGCCGCCCGGGAACTCGCCAACGGCATCAACCACCTGATCAATCTGGTCGCCAGACTTGAGGCGTGGAAGGTGGTGCTTGAGCCGCTTTCCAATGACGAAAAGAGCGAGATTCTACTCGAGTTCGTGCAGGATCTGAGCACCGTCGCGCTCCTTGCGCCGTACTCGCTGAAGGCGCGGTTCTACTTTGCCGTCGCTCACCAGTCCCACCAGGCCAACGCCACCCGCTCCGAGACCGTCTGGGTCGACGATTTTGTCACGTTGCCTGACGACCGCGTGGTCAACGAGGAAGTCGCCGCCAGGCTGGCCAAGGGCTGGACGGCATGGCCTGCTCTCATCAAGGCGCTCAACGCAGTCGATATGGGTGACTACAAGACCGCGACCGATGATTTTCGCAACAAGCACACCCACCGCGTGGCGCCTCACATAGAGCTTGGCATCACGCAGACGATCAAGCGGCGTCCAGCAAGCGGAACGGTCGGGGCTGTGAGCTATGGCATCGGGGGAAGCGATCCGATCAAGCTCGAGCAGGCGATCCCCCAGCTGACCAAACAGTGCCTCGCGCTATCCAGAAGCTACGGCGAGTTTCAGAAGCTGGTAGCAGAGCAGGCTGATGCTCTGTTCGGCACCATCTGACCATAGCGGCCGGCGTTGTGTCTGGGGTCTGCAAGGCCTAGTCTCGGCAAGGGAGCATCCAAAGGAGCGCACGCGCTCGCTCCCACCCGGAGCCGTCGGCGTGCGCCCCCTCCGTCGGCGGCTTCATTGGCGATCATCTCGAGATGGCCTGACGCTTTGCCTGACTCAAGGATCACCGTTGCAATCCATAGTCGTCCGTTAAGGACCGCCGTCTAGGTTGGCCGCTCTTGCGGCGCATTCTCTGCCGCACTCTTATTGGGAGGCCGCCATCGTCATTCCTATGACGCAAGACCAGTTCCGGCAACTGGACGACCACTACTACTACCTTGGGCGCTTCTCGGCACAGTTTGCGACGGCCGAAGTCGCGCTATTCGACCTGCTTGTCGACATGTCGGGAATTGACCCGAGGTTAGGACCCGCGGTTTTCAGTTCGATGCGTATCGATGGCTGTATTGCCGCTATCAGGAAGATCAGCCAGGCGCTGGAGGTGCCGTTGGATTTGGCGCTCGACAAGTCGCTGTTGCAGCTGAAGGCCATTAGCGAGGTCCGGAATGCACTTTTCCACTACGGTACTTCGCATGAGCTGGACGAGCCAAATCCGCGCCCTACGTCTCGTGCCGGCAACGCCCCGGACGCGAGGCAATTTGACGTCTCGCTGGACGCTCTGAATGCAATGACGATGGATATCACCGACATCGCGGTACTTTTGCTGGGCTACCGTCGTCGCGATACTGAACCAGGCATGCTTGAGGACCCGGCTTTCTGGTCCATGACAGCCACCTGTTCGACGGCGTAGACGCTCGGCAGATCGCGGTTGCACTAGAGCTGGGGGCATCTGCGGCCGCTGCTTCACCGGGCGCTAGTGCTCAGTACATCGTCACGCTCAACTCGGATATTCTCGAGTCACTGCCAACCCTGGCGGACTTCGACCTGGACGGTGCTATCATAACACCAAGGCTCTCCGACGAGGACGAGACTACAGGGCTCTTTGGGTTGCGCTTCGACTGATAGGCCTCACTGGATTGTTGGCAATCCGAGCCCTTTCATGGCCGTCGATCGGTTTAGCGTGAACGCGGCGGCGCCAAGCGGCAGGACATTGTCGGTGTCAGCGACATCACGGACCGGCCAATGGCGGATCAACCTCGTCACGCTCGGCCAGGTATCTGTCGGGGTCCCGCTCGAAAGACAGCTGAAGGAGCATGGCTCTATAAACCGCTACCGCCAGGCTCGGATCATACAGAAACCCGGCCGCCTCGATGAGGGTTCCGCCTACGCGTGCCATGTCGTCACTAACGTCGGTGTTTGGGCCAAACTCGTAGCGAGCAATGAGCATTTCGTCGCGGATTTCAGGCATCTATAGCTCCGTTTGCCCCTGCACCAAGGCCGTTTCATCCACCGAAGGATGAGGCGGAGATACGCAAGCAACAAGCACGTAGTTGAGAGCTGCTATATCGAGGACGGCTAGCTTGATGTGCTCGATGCCGCGCCGCCCTATGATCAGTCAATCGGGGGCGTGGCTGCGTCCACCTCGGTCTGGTGAGTGGGCAACGCATCGGCGAGCGCTGTAAGCCGTAATGACATACCGAATGCTAGACCACCGGGCCATTGATCCACAGGTGGACGAGCCGCTCTGCAGCCGGAAGCTGCTCATTGGCCCAGCTGTAGCTGAGGACCTCCGACGTCACCACTGGCAGGTGCAGTTCATATGCAGCCAGCAGCATTCCAACCGCCGTCGCTTTGGCACCCATTGGGGTGAGGACGATGTTGGACTGCGTTTCGCCAAAGACAGGCAGACGGGCCTCGGACAGTCGGATGATCGACCGATAGACATCCAGTGGGTTCGAGTCAGAGGCTAGCAGAATGCTGCGCGGATCGACGTCCCAAAGATCGAACTCGCTGGCAAAGGACATCGCTGTCAGATCGGCGGTGCGAGGGTCCCTCGACGGGAAAGGCAGGATCGGGCAGACATCGTCTGGTCCGATGGCGTCGAAGATGCGTGCACATTCTTGGTTGGTGCCGATGCGCAGCTGCGGCAACCACAGCCGGCCTTCGTTGGGTGAGCGCCGCTCACCCAAAACGTCGGCCTCAAAGGACATGCCGTGCGGGCTGTCGATGCGGTCTGTGTAAGTGGGAACTGCCAGCCGGTCGTAGTCCGGATTGGACGTGAGCAGCAGATGAAAGTTGATGTGGAGCTTCTCGGTTCGCTGCAGCAGCAAGCAGAATACAGGGAAGTAGATGCCGACCGACATCGCGCTTACGTCTAGGAAGACATCGGTTACATCGGAGAGGTCGTACCGGTTCAGTTCGGCAACGAACTTTCGACCTCCGACCACGGCAAGGTCCTCGGCAGCGAAGATCGGGAATCGAAGGGTCGTGCTTTGCGCAAACAGGCTCTTGAATTCGGCTTCGTGCACATCGCCCTGGTTAAGCAAGTCCGTCGATGCAGATGGTCTCTCTTCGCGCAATGCAACGGCCGCGGTTCGTTTCCCCGCGGCCGCGGCAATCAGGCGGGCGAACAGCATCGATCTCGGATCAAAGCCGGCGGCCGCGATAAACACGGCGCTGCGGCTCTCGTCCGCCAGATAGGCGGCAAGGAAGGCCGGTACATTGTCTTCGTCATGCCGCACACAGCGGTCCCAACGCGGCAAGGTCATTCGGGTCCCCGCAGGGCCGTCTGAAGATCTCTGAGCTTTTTCGGCACGAAGCCACCACGACGCAGGGGCAGCCGATGCATGAGCACAAGCGGTCCACCAAGTTCCATGATCACCCAGAGCCGTCCCTTGACCGAGCGTTTGGTCAGGATGGACAAGGCGTTGTAGGCCACCGCAAACTTGAGCACCGCCAGTAATCGATCGCCGGAGGTCAGGAGACTGTCGAACTCTTCCTGCGGTATTGCCACGGCATTGGCACCGGCAGATAGGGGCGCCGTCGGTTGCAGGGATCGCGCCGTTGCCTCCTGGGCGATCCAGTCGGTCAGTCGCCTGACCTCGGTGGAATAGGGGAAATTCCACTCATCGACCAAGGTCCTGCCGACCGAGCGGAGGATCTTGTCTTGCTCGGCTGCATTGAGAGTGTGGCCCCGGTCGCGAATGAGCTTGGTTTCAATCGCATCGACGATCGCCGCGGCAAACGTCAGGAATTGCTGCGCGTTTTCCCAGCTGCCGTCCGCGACGTCGGCGAACCCGTAGTAAAATGGAGCGTCGAACTTGTGCATCAACTGCAGCCGCGCCCCATCAAACAGATCGGCGCCGATGTTCAGCTCGCGCGACGGAGCCGGGTCTTCTTCCTCGAACAGGGACGTTTGGGTGCGGTTCGCATATCGGTGAAGCAGGATCGACGCCGACTGAAGCTTGACGCCTCGCGTCACGTCGGCCCGTGAGACAGAGAATTCGTCAACGCTGCTCTTGATGGCGACGACACGTGCGACGCTGATATTGTTGTCGAGACGCTGCTTTTCGATGCCGGCCTCGAGTTCCGCCAAAGCCTTGTCGGACAGTTCGGGCAGGCTCGTCTCCAGCAAGGGTGCCAGGTTGTTCAGGCCCTTCCGGCTGAAGGTTTCCAGTTGCGACAGTCCGCGCCGGGCGATGTCGTTGGCCATCTGCCGGAAGTCGGTTCGCTCAACCGGCCGCCGCCGCTGGCCTTGCAGGCGAATGGTGGTTACCTCGCGCGAGGTCTCGAAGCCGGCCGAGGGCGCTTCCGTTTCATCATCTTCGCCAATGACCTCGTTGGAACCCAGGATATCCAACCTGGTCATGATCCACCGAGCTGGCCCGATCTCACGCTGCCGAAGCCACTGCTCGACGAATTCGAACTGCCTGGGATGCAGATCATGCGCATCGTCGATAATTACGAGCGGCCTGATGTCACGACTCTTCTCGTCACGGGGCGAGTAACGGAACACATCGATGGCGTGGAACGGGTCGTAGCCTTCCAGGCTTGCGTCCGAAAGCTCGGCCTCGTCGGGCGGAACAAGGGCACGCGTTATTGCGTAGGTGCTGGTTTCAACGGCCTTGGCCCGACTGGCGAGTAGCGCAACATCGTCTCCGCCGATAGCTGCCAAAGTTGCCGAGCCGCTTGCGCGAGGGACCACCGATATCGACGCCAAATCCATGCTGGCGCCCTCGAATCCGGTGAGCCATTCCTGCACGGCACGCGCCTGTATCAGACGTGCCAGCAGGGCGTTGCGGGTGGCTTCGTTGTAGGGCAACTCCCAGATTTCGCGGTACCGCGGGTCCATCGGCAACCGGCAGCCGACAACGTGCACCTGACCGTCGCTGGTCGCGTTGACTTGCGCCATGGCGTCGAGCAGCGGCCTGTGCTCGGGCAAGCGATGCAGACGGTTCAGGGTAGTTAAGGTCGGGAAGCGTAGCAGCTTGGCGAAAGTCGTCTTGCCGCTGCCGGGCGTCCCGGTGAACAGCACCAGCCGGTCGTAAAGAGCGGTCGCCCGCGGGGCTATGTGGGCGAGCACGGGAACGGGGCTGACGGTGGCGAGGAACGCCTCGTCATCCCGCAGATGCTCGGATGCTCTCTTCAAAAATGGATTGAACATTAGGTGTGGCGCTGCCTTCTCCGGAACAGCGGGCGCATCGCGTGTGGACCACCCTCCTGCGACTCCGCCCACAGGATTGGCAACGAATTGTTGGGCGTGTTGTGATCGAGGACCACAGCCAGTGCACAGGATTTGTACCCTGCGCGAATATCGCCAGACGTACCGCCTCCGGCCTTGTTGTGCTCCGTCTCGATCGCCGGGTCGTAGTAGGTGTCGATCAAGTGCTTGAGGGGCGATGTGTCGACTGGCAGCTTCGTGCTTGAGGGAAGCAGGTAGCCATAGGAGAGTTCGATCGAAGGCGGGCTCGGGTCTGCGGTGCTCATGTATTCGCTGAGCAATGCCTTGGACGTCGTGCTGGCTTGATACGTGGAGAGGTAGTGGTGCGCCCCGAGCGTCCAGCCGTCCTCGAAGACCTGACCGCCTTCAGCAACGCGATGCACCTCTGACAGAAACTTGGGAATCTTCCCCTTCCAGCGGCCGTCGGTCTCCTTCCGGATCAAGGTGGTACCCGAAGCGGTGAAGTCGTCGATCAGAAAGGCCCGGACAAAAAGGGACTCAGGGTCACCGGTGGCTTTGCGCAGCTCTGCAACCAGGTCGTGCCACTTTTCATGCCCCACCTGGTGCGAGACGATGATCTGTTCGTTGGATAGTTCGGGGTTCGCATGGCGGATTGCGTCGGTGTGTGCCCCCTCGCTGAGCGCGACGAAGAGCGTCTGACGCAGCAGCTTCTTCATGTCGTCGGGATGTTTGCGGCCAACGAGCCAGTCCGCAGTCCCCTGCCGACGAGAGACTTCCCGCACCAGCCAGGGATGCACCGCTTCAGGGTAAAACGCCTCGACGAGCCGCTTCATTTCGATTGGCCCGAAATAGATCAGCTGCTCCTTGAGGAGGGCGTATGCGGTCTCCCGGTCGGCCTCCGCGAACTGACGAAGCCAACCAGCCAGGCTTTCCAGGAACCGTGCGCCGGCGACGAAATCGCGATAGCCGTCGTACTTAAGCTTGGCCATGAACCCCAGCCAGCGGTATTCCTCGGCTGCACGGTCGTCAGGCCAGTTCATGATTTCGCCGAGCAGCCGAAGCGCAACGGTCTTGTTCATTGTTGCTATGATCCTAGTAAGCACCAGCGAGGAGTCCGCATTGTCTCCGCGCGGATGTTCACGTAATGTTCTTGGGTATCGAATCCCCCCGATGCGCGTAGCTTTTCACCGAATACGAAGCGGGACAACACAGTGACCATCTTTGCTGACAAACTCGATCGGCTGGGGGCTACTGCGGCTCTCGTGCGGGCTGCGGACCTCACCTCGCTTCGTGCTGCGATGACCAATGGTCTGCGTCGGCCTGCCATCTGCGTCGGCTCCGGCGGCTCTCTGGCCTCCGTGCACTACTTCAGCCATTGCCGTGAGACGCTTGGTGCTGGCCCGACCGTCTGTCAAACGCCACTGGAGTTTGTCGTTGGGAACTTTGACCTAGGTGACATACCAGTCTGGTTCTTCACCTCCCGGGGCGAGAACCCGGACATCAGGGCCGCCATCAACGCGGCGGACAAAAGAGGCGCTCGCGAGATCCATGTCGTAACGAGCAATCCCGACGTGTCGCTATCACGTTCCGGTCAGGGGAGCAGCGCCACTCACGTTCTTCCTGTCGCAGATCGCAAGGACAGTTTTCTGTCGACACATTCGCTGGTCGCCGCTGTCTGCGGGCTTCTGCTCGCTAGTCAGTCCACGGGCAGTCTCGAACAGGATGGTCTGCCCGACTTGTTTAGCATCGAGATGGGACGGCGCCTGTCGACCTCGTACCGCCGTGAGGTGCAAGACCAGGTGGCACGGACGGGCGCCGTCGAGACGCTCATCGTGCTGGCAGACCCGCGGCTCAGCGCGGCAGGCGTGGTTCTGGAAACCTCGCTTTGGGAGACGGCAATCCTGCCGGTGCAGCGGACCGATTTTCGCAACTTTGCACACGGCCGTCACACATGGCTTGCTCATCGAGTTGAGCAAACGCTGGTGCTTGCCCTCACGGGCCACCTGACTGCTTCCGCCTGGGAGGACTTGAGAGCAGCCCTTCCTCAGGACCTGAAGGCAGTCCAGCTCGACTTTGGCAATGCGGGGCGGCTCGGTGCGGCCTTGGCCATCATCGAGGCGCTGGTGTGGGTGGAGGCTTTGGGCTTGCGGGCCGACATTGATCCCGGAAAGCCAAACCCCGGCCCATTTGCCAAGGCGGTTTATGAGGCGGAGTCCCTGATCGAAATCAATCGTCGTTTGACGTCGCCGGCACGTTTGAAATGGCGAGCTTCATCACATCGCGACCTGCCGTCCGATCGAAACGTTGACGCGACCGAAACCCATGCGAAAGCGCTGAGCAACATTGCGACAGCCCGCTTTGGGGCAGTTGTCCTCGACTATGACGGCACGGTAGTGGCCACCGAGCATAGGTTTGATCCACCCGCGGCCGAGGTGAGGAACGAGATTGCGCGTCTGCTCGAGCAGGGTATGACGTTTGCCTTCGCGACGGGGCGGGGCGGATCTGGGGGACACGCTCTGCGTGGCTTAGTCCCCGCGGATTTTCATCCACGGGTGACCGTCGGCTACTACAATGGTGGCTGGATCTGTCCGCTTTCCGAGAACATCGAGGTTCGCATCCCACCGAACGATCCGGTGCTGCTCCCGGTCGCCGCCTGGCTTGAAATGCAGTCGAGGCTATTCCGGGAGCCGACGGTGCGGCCGCCGGGCCGGCAGGTGACAATCGCGATCGACAACCTTCTGGATCGTGAGGAGTTTTTCCAGGCTCTGGACCAGGCTCCATTCATGAAGGCGGGTGACGTAACGGTGGTCAGATCCCAACACTCAATTGACATCGTTCCCGCGTCGAGTTCAAAAATCAACGTGGTCAGGCAGGTACAGGCGGCGTTGCCGGCGCACTTGTCGGTCTTGTGCGTAGGCGACAGCGGGGGCGAGAGCGAGAATGACTTCGAACTGCTGGGCCACCCTTACGGCGTCAGCGTTGGCAATGTATGTCATCGCAACTCCGGTTGTTGGCCCCTATTTGGAGTTGAGCGTTCAGGGCCTGCGGCCTTGATAGCCATCCTAAGCAGCTTGCATCCGGCGCCGACTGGCGGCTTTGCTATGGAACTCGAGAGCCTGACCGATGCGTGACGCGGTCGAGGTTGTCGGGACCGGTTTTACTGCCCTCGATCGAGTTTATGCGGACGGGCGCCTGGCCGGCGAGGAGCTTGGAGGCTCTTGTGGCAACGTACTGCTTTCGCTTGCCTACCTGCAGCGTCGCGTCGCCCCGTTGCTGTCCCTTGGCCTCGATGAGGTAGGAAAATACCTCAAGGGGGAGTTCTCTAGAGCTGGGGCTGTGACCGACTTCATTGTCCAGTCGGCTAACGTCCAGTCACCCATTCTGGCAGAGCTCCTTGAGACGGCGACCGGTCGCCACACGTTCAGTGCCGTTTCGCTGGAAACCAACCTGCGGTTTCCTCGGTACCGCCCGATCGAACAGGAGGTGGCCGCCTCGGCGCGAAATGTGATCGCCCACTGCTCCGTGTTTTATGCGGACCGGTTGAGCGTCTCGATCGTCGAATCCATGGAATTGGCCGCCGGTGGGGGAGCCGTAGTCTTTTTTGAGCCGTCGGCGATAGGAGACGAGCAGCTGTTTGGACGAGCGCTCAGAGTTTCGAACATAGTTAAATGTGCGTCCGACCGGCTTGATCGGTGGTCAGTTCGTCCGGATGCAGAAACCTTGACCATTGTCACGCATGGCAGTTCGGGGCTCGAAGCGCGTCACCGTGACAGGGCTGTCTGGTGCGACGCTATCGAAGCGCCAGCTGTCGTAGATACCTGCGGGTCGGGAGATATGGTCACCGTCGGCATTATCGACTCGATCTTGCGGCGAGGACGCGGTCAGGGTCTGGACTTCGGTCAACTGCTGGATGGAGTCAGATCCGGACAGCGGCTTGCAGCAATCAACTGCGGCTACATGGGCGCTCGGGGCGTGTTTCGCGCTGTCGGTACCGATCGTGTCCGGCAGCTGCTGGCCCAATAGCTATTCTGCGGCTTCCAGTCGGATCCACTGCTCTAGCCGATCCGTTGGCTCACGCAGCTCCTGCCGCAGGTCCATAAGCATAACTCCCAGCATGTTCTGGCCCACGCCATTGACCTCACCCCAGAGGCGGTTGACGACATTGTCTTCCGTAGCGGTTTCAATGAGCCGAGCCTCGCCGGTCGATAGCAAAAGTTCGCGCAGGTCATCGTGTTGCGTGAACTTGGCAGCCAGAACTCGGCGCATCCGATCGAACTTGAAGCTCGACCAACCTGGCGCGATATCCCAGTAGTAAAGGCCATGAGCGGCCATCGCCAGAAGCGACGGTGAAGGCGCATCCATCAGCCACTTTCGGACGGCCGGCTTCCTGGCCTTGCCAGCCTGATAGGCATGCTCAGACGTCTGGAAGCTCTCGCCCTCAAAGTTGATGGCCCTTCGGTAGAGGTTGCTGAAAGCGCCGAAGGGGCGCTCGCTCGCTCGGTAAAACCGGATCTCCTCGTTACTCACGGTCGCTCCTTGCGATTCAATGCGCAGCCAGTTTATGCATATATGCATGAAACTCAAGAGCGAAGAGGCCAAAAGGATCGGTCGCGAGGTCGATGCTCGACGCATCGAACTCGGGCTCACCCATGAAGAATTGGGCAAAAAGATAGGTGCAAGCCAGAGTCAGGTCAGCCGAATCTGCGCCGGACGATTTGTTTCCTTGGGCTACAATGTCATGCAGATTTGCATGAAATTGGGGGTGGACGTTCCGGGCAATCGGTTCTCGCTCAGCGACGACCAGCAGCGCCTGACGGATGGGATATTGAAGATTTGGGATCAAACGTCGGCCGACGCGGACCGCCTGCTGAGGCTTCTGGAAAGTGTCGGCGAAGTTCGCACAGCGTCGGTAAGGTCGGAGGGTGGAGAAAAGTAGCGTCGTCCAATCCCGACAGTCAGTCAGGTAGGGAGGCAAGTGATCTCTTGTGGCGCATAGCGGACCTTACCGATGGCCGCTTCTGGGCCAGGGTGGACATTGACGATCGCATCTGTCATTTGGCCGAAATCATGGAGTGCCACGTCAAGAGCGCTTCGCTTCGGTACTTTTTGAATGCTTCAGCGCAGCGTGCCAGGGGTGCAAGACGCAGATCGGAATCGCTGGTGGGCGTCAGTTTTGCGGATCTGCGGGCGCTGCTGCCTCATCAACGGCTACGGGCGCGTCTAGCTCAATAGGCTCAACGTCCTCGGCCGATCCAGCCTTCAGGTGTAGCCGTGACGCAACGAAGGCGGCAACTCGATTGACCGCACCACCTGGAACCGATTGAAAGTCGCGCTGTGAGGAAAGCGATATCTGATCGTCGCCGACCGTGCAGGTGAAGGTGTCGATGCGGCTGAGGATGCAATGATAGACGGGGCGGTGCTGGGTATCGATCGGCTCCAGCACAAGATTGGTCACCTTGGCGCGGAGCGAAAAGCCTTCCAAGTCACCAAGAAGATTACGCAGTGTTGGGGACTCATCCTGTAGATTGGTGATTTCCAAGTCTTGCCGACCCGACGTGGTAAGCGCTTTGAACCAAGATTTACCACGCGACGGCAGGTAGAACCGCGGATCTGCGTCGTAGACGTGAAGAAAGTACCGGGCGGAATGGCTAAGCTGAGCAGTCTCGGGCACAAGCGCGGCTAATCGGATGAGGTCAGCAAGGAACGCGGCGGCGTGAGCAGTCTTGTTGCCTGAGTGTGTGTTGCCCTGGGGACCAGCTTGGTTGCGCAGGAACTTCGCTTCCAGCCAAGCATGGTGTCGCCAGCCATATTGGCTTAGTCGGCGGTTCGCGACATAGAGCCTTGCGATATCGAGAAAGAGGTCGGCCCGAAGGTAGCGAGGATTCTGCGCACCCTCGTAAACGCCGTTGGCGCGATAAGGCCTCTCGTGCTGTAGGCAACCGATTGGGTTGGGAGTGTTGTGTCCATTTAGCGCCTGGAGAAGGGCGAGCGAAAACGCGCCAACGAGCCCGGCTTCGTAGTTCTGCTGCTGGTAGCCGGAGCCGTGCAGTATCTCCGGTAACAAAATAAAAGCTTGTTCGATCAGCACAGATCGCCCCTTTGATCTTCGCGCACTACTAACGCGGCCGATCGGGGAGAGTGGCGCCCATGCGAGGTCTCGTCAATAATCGCCTTGGAAGTTTATCGCGTGCCAGGCGCATATCGGACTTTACCGATGGCCGCTTCTGCCCGAAGCCGGCCTAATTGTCGCAAGGTGGGGTTAACTGGCATATGTAGATCGCCGCTTGGTGGCTTCGAACACATAGTATCCGTCGATCTCGTGGACCCGGCAGCCTCCGAAGATCGCGCCCAGCTTGTTGCGATACCAGTCGCGCCGCCTGGTCACCATCCACATCGTTCTGCCCAGTGCGAGCCGGTTGAACCCCTTCTCGATGAAGTGCTTCGGGACCGAGAAATCGACATGGTAGGGCGGGTTCGAGATGATCTTGGTGAACCCGGTTTCCCGCGTGCCCTTAAGTCCATCTGATAGCCCCACCTTCACGCCGGGCACACCATTAGCATAGGCGTTGCGTCGGGCGACGGCCACCGCTCTTGGATCGTTGTCGACCATCACTACGCGATCGGCGCAAACATGGTGGGCGGCGACGATGCCCACGAGGCCATAGCCACACCCGAGGTCGAGAACCTTGTCCTGTGGTTCGAAGGTGATCAGCGAGAGCATCGCTAGAGTGCCGGAGTCCGCCCGTTGCGGAGAAAAAAGCCTAGGCTCGGTTTCAAGTCGCAGCGCCACCGCGCCGATAGTCACGTCAAACATTGTCATCCCCTCAAATGGCTTGAGTGGGACCAGTGTTTTCGGAGGAGGATGTCGGCCGGCGGCCGCTGCTTGCGGCATCGCCCCGCGCCGGATGCACTAACTCAGTACGCTGCCGAGCCCCGATCGATGATCAATGGCAACCGCGGCAACTGCTGTGATGGAAAGCGGCAGGGTCCAACCCGGAGAACGATCTGATCCAAAGTGGCTGCCGCGCCGAATCCAAGGCGAGCGAAAACGCTCTCTGCCTCGTTGATGGCGCTGCCCTTTGGATCAGTTGGCTGGCAATTGAGTGCCCCGGGGTGCGAACAATTCGCGTCTCACAGCATGCATGTGGCCCGGCTCAGTTTCAAGCCAATGTGAGCGGCCGCCCGTGGCGCAAGGCGGGCGTGCGACGGCGTCTGGCTCTCGCGCGGAGCGGATGCTCTGTTGGAGCTAGCTTTCCACACTGGCACACGGCAGCAGGGTCGTTCTGCAGAGCGCAGCCTTGCCACTGGTTAACTCCAGATCTCTCCCGATCCCGGACCAACTGCTGGTTGCTCGTCGGAGCTGCATCGACCCGCGTCGCGATTCCGGGTTGGCATTCAAACCCGTAATGTAATAACATCACCTTGTCGAATTTCTCGGGTCGATCTCTGGCTGGAGCAGCGTCCAGCTGCCAGTCCACATCGACCTCAACCCAAGGGTCCTCCCATGAAAAAGCTTCCGGTGACGGTGCTTTCCGGCTTTCTCGGCGCCGGAAAGACGACGCTGCTCAACCACATTCTCAACAATCGCTCCGGCCGCCGCGTGGCCGTCATCGTCAACGACATGAGCGAGGTGAACATCGACGCCGAGCTGGTGCGCGAGGGTGGCGCCAACCTGAGCCGCACCGACGAGAAACTCGTCGAACTCTCCAATGGCTGCATCTGCTGCACGCTGCGCGACGACCTGCTGACCGAAGTCCGAGCGCTGGCCGAGAGCGGCAAGTACGATTATCTGCTGATCGAAGGCACCGGCATCGCCGAGCCACTGCCGGTGGCGACGACGTTCGAGTTTCGCGACGAGAACGGCATCTCGCTTTCGGACATCACCCGGCTCGACACCATGGTGACGGTCGTGGACAGCGCCAATCTCCTCAAGGACTACGCCTCGCACGATTTCCTGCGCGATCGTGGCGAGACCATGGGACCGGAAGACGAGCGGGCGCTGGTCGACCTTCTCGTCGAACAGATCGAGTTCGCCGATGTCATCGTCCTCAACAAGGTCTCCACCGCCAGCTACCTAGAGCGTGATACGGCCCGCAAGGTCATCAAGGCGCTCAACCCCGTCGCCCGCATCATCGAGACCGATTTTGGCGTCATCGATCCCGACGCCATCCTCGATACCGGCCTCTTCGATCTCGAACGGGCCCAGGAAAACCCGCTCTGGTTCAAGGAGCTCAGCGGCTTCAAGGACCACATTCCCGAGACCGAGGAATACGGCATCCGTTCCTTTGTCTACCGGGCCAAGCGCCCGTTCAACCCGATGCTGCTGTCCAGGTTCGTCAACAAGCCCTGGCCGGGCGTCGTGCGCTCGAAGGGCTTCTTCTGGCTGGGACCCGCCCGAATGTAGTGGGCGAACTCAGCCAGGCCGGGGCTCTGGTCCGCACCGCCCGCCGTGGCCGCTGGTGGGCCTCGGTACCTGAAGAGCAGTGGCCGCGGCACGACGAATGGCGAGCTGCCATGGCGCCCTATTTCGACCCCGTCTGGGGCGACCGGCGGCAGGAACTGGTGTTCATCGGCATGGACCCGATGGATGAAGCCGCCATCCGCCGCGACCTCGACGCCTGCCTCGTCCCGGCCCGGCAGTTCGTGCCGGCAGAGTGGGCCTCGCTGCCAGATCCATTTCCGGCATGGCAGTCGGCTTAGCGCGTGGCTGAGATGCACCCGCCCTCATTGTCGGTCCGGGCTCGGCGAACTCGGCTGTGCGCGACCGCCGCCTCAGTCCCTTCTCAAGCCCAGTACCTTGTCGACAATGTCTGAACGAACGTCGAATGACTGCGGAACTTCAAGCTGCGAACGCAAGGCTGGCGCGGCCATCGGCATTGAATGCAGATGGCCCGACGGCCCGTTCCAAGCGCCGGACAGATCCGCCTGACGATCGTTCGCACGCTCCCAGTCACCTATCCGCTCGTCGATCCAGCCGTGCAGCTTCCAGAAGTGCTTGTTGACGTGGCTCGAGAATGGCGCTCCCAAGTAGTCGTTCGTTGGATCAAGTGACCACAGATCTGGCCCGGGTTGTTCGGACCATCTATTGTGCATCCAGGCGTGGATGGACCCCTCGATGTATAGCCCGAGTGCGTCGAGCGTGATCTGCCGCAGCACACCGATGTTCGTGAGTTGGCTTGCGATTTGTTGGTTGGTCCCGACGCTGGCAGCAGACTTCGCGTCGATGATGCCCTGAGGCGCCCCGGCCCATACGGCGGGAACCGGCCAATCCGCGTCCCCGGCGTTCCAGGGGATTGGACTCCAGCCGATCACTTTTGGCCAGTTGGGGTTTCCGGCCATGCCCAGCAGGTGATCCACATGAGGGATCATTTCACGATGCATGCCGAGAAAGTCGATACCCGAGCCAGCATCCCCGTAGAATCGCGACGCTTTCCAGCCAGCATGTACCAGTTGCTGTTGATCGGCGGGGCTCAGGGCGTTCCAGAACTGAGGATTGCGAACGGCATGCCAGAGATGGTGATGCTCGCGCATCTGCTGTGAGGCGAGTTCAGTTTTCGCGCTAAAGGGGAGATCAGGATAGGCCACTCGTAGTTCCCTCCGAGAAGATTGCCTAGATTGTGTGCGAGCGAGTGCACGTTGCGCAGAGCAACTCTTTACAGGGCGCCCGCCGGTCGCAAGAAATATTTCGAGGTGAGCTTCCCGTTTTTCTGTCCATCACCGCAGTGGTCTGTAAGGAGGGCTCCAGCGGCCGATGACGGACGAGATCGAGCGACTATCGCTGGAAGAAGTGGGGCGGTTGCTGGGGCGCCTGCGCCAGCCTGATTTGCTGCGGCTTGCCGCGCTTGCCCGACTGCATACGACTGGCATGCCCAGGCGGGACCCCGCTGACCTGCTAAGCGAGGCATTGGCTCGCGTGCTCTCAGGCCAGCGACCCTGGCCAGCAGCGGTAGGGCTCACACCCTTCCTGGCCGGGGTCATGCGATCGATAGCGCACCAATGGCGACACGAGGATCAGCGTGAGCCGCTTACAGAAGACACTTTGGCGGAAAATTCTGAATTGGCCTTCGACACCAATCACGAGCTCGCAGACCTTATGGAAAGGATGCGGGCGGCACTGGTCGACGATCCGGTAGCACTTGGGGTTTTCGAGCACTCACTTCTTCAAACGAGTCGGACGCAAGTCATGGCCGATCTCGGACTAGACGCCACCGCATTCGACACGGCTCGGCGTAGAATGATCCGCAAACTGCACCGCAGATTCTACCCAGGATGGAACGATGATCACTCCTCAAAATCCTGACAATCTCCTCGACCTGATCGCAGAAGGCATTCTCGATGCCACGTCGGAGGAGATCGAGGACGTCGCCCGTCAACACGGCGTAGATGTCCATGCGCTCACGGCGAAGGTGCGTCAGGTCATTGCACGAGGGGTATCCGCGGTCACCGAGCAGCCAGATCGGGCGCTGAAGGTAGGCGACGCCGTCGCGTTGCGCTCGGACCCTGCGAGGATCGGCGTGGTAACGGGCATCGCCCCCAGCAATCGGGAAACACGGCTGAGCGTCTTCATCGACAATCGGATCGAGACGCTCTACCTCAGCCAAGTCGTACCGGCAGATCTCGCTCCTGGGGCAGTTCGTGCAACGCTCGAAGAGTTCACGGCCCGGCTCACTGCCCTGCAACTCGCTGAGCCGAGCATCGCGAACCTTTACTCGTTGCAGGCCGGGCGTATCGACTTCATCCCGTACCAGTTCCGGCCGGTTCTCAAGTTCATCCGAGCAGATCGCCCGCGGCTACTGGTTGCCGACGAAGTCGGTGTCGGCAAGACCATTGAGGCCGGCCTGCTTCTGCGGGAGTTGCAGGCGCGACGTCCCCTTCGTTCAGTGCTGATTGTCTGCTCGAAGGCCCTCGTCGTCGAAGAGAAATGGCATCGTGAGATGCGCCGCTTTGACGAAGAATTTGTCTCGCTTGCCAGCGATGACCTACGCTACTGCCTTGACCAGACTGACCTCGAAGGCGAGTGGCCGGATCGCTTTTCGCGGGCAATACTGCCGTTCTCTCTAGTGAACGACAACCTGATGCAAGGCTTTCCCCGTCGCGGCGGCAGTCGCGGCCCCGGCCTTGCCACTCTCGAGACGCCGCCGCGTTTCGACCTGCTCATCGTCGACGAAGCTCATAACGCTCGCAACACAGAGACCAGCCTCCACCAGGGCTTGCGGCTGCTAGCCGATAACGCTGAGGCGGTCGTTCTGATCACCGCGACCCCGGTTCAACTGGGGACCGGTGATCTCTACTCGCTCCTCAATCTCCTGCGCCCCGACCTTGTCATTGACCAGGCGAGCTTCGAGCGAATGGCGGAGCCGAATGAGGCAATTAACGCTGCCGTGGCGGCCATCAGGGCAGCCGCAGTGGGTTGGCAATCAGCATCGATCGCGCTTCTGCGTCGAGCGGCCACGACCGACTGGGGGCGGGCCATGCTGGGCCCCTCGCCGGAATTCAGGTCATTGCTCGCTGCCATCGAAGCGGCCGAGACTGACGACGATCGGGTGAGGTTGATCCGGCCGACTGAGAACCTGCACAGTTTCAGCTCACTCATCAGCCGCACTCGGCGACGCGACATCGGCAACTTCACGAGCCGAAAAGCATGGACGATCGAAGTGCCGTTCGCCGAGGAACAGCGTGCTGTTCACGACGACCTTCTTGCTCTCCAGCGAGCCATTTTCACCAGGACACACGGCGTTGGGCCGTTGGGGTTCCTCATGACGACCATACGGCGGCAGGCAGCCAGTTCCGTGCACGGGCTGGTGCCTTTCCTCGATGACATTCTCGCGCGGCGTCTCAGTGACCTCGATCTGGTGGAAATCGGAGCAGACTCGTCGGCGCCGGTTGATGCCGAGCTGTTGGCCATACGCGATGATATTGAGCTTATTCGAGCTCGGGCCCGGGCGCTGCCGCCGCATGATCCCAAGTGTGAGCGTCTTGTCGACATCGTGCGGCAGAAGTCCGAGATGGGTAACAAGAGGCTGCTCGTCTTTAGTTCCTTCCGGCACACGCTCTTCTATCTCGAGCGTGTTCTGATTGAGCGCGGCGTGCGGGTCGGGCTCATTCACGGCGGTGTCGCCGATGATGATCGCCGCGCCTTGCGCAAAGCGTTCGCATTGCCGCCCGACAACCCCAACGCAATCGACGTGCTACTGTCTTCTGAGGTTGGCTCGGAAGGGCTCGACTTTCAGTTTTGCGATGCACTGGTAAATTACGACATCCCATGGAATCCCATGCGGATCGAGCAGCGCATCGGTCGAATTGATCGGTATGGGCAAGCCAGCCAGACCGTCGCGATCTACAACTTCGTCACCCCCGGTACGGTCGACTTCGACATCTTTAACCGCTGCCTTCTGCGTATCGGTGTGTTTGAGCGGGCCATCGGTGGCAGCGAAGCGATCTTGGGCGAGATCGCTAGTCGGTTGCAGGCCGTGGCCGACGACTTCCAGCTCACCGCCGAGGAGCGCGATGCCCGCCTTCAGCAGCTCGCGGACAACGAAATCCGCCAGATCATCGAAGCCGACGCTCTGGAGGAACGTGAGGCTGAACTCTTCGGCGTACGGATCGAGCATCAGCGGTTGGACGATGAAATCGCGGAGGCGTCGAGCCGATGGCTGGAGCCGGCGGCCATCGAGCGCCTGGTCGGTTTGTATCTCGAGCGAACTCTGGAGGTTGGGCGCAACCCCATCAGCGGCCAAGGGCTCGTGAAGAGTTTGCGGCTTTCTGCCGGCGCTCGTCGACAGCTCGTTCCAGCCAGGAGCCGTGGAACCCGCCTGAGTCTTGCGGATCGCGAGTGGGAGTCATGGTTGCGAGGCGATCAGCCGATCATGGCGCTCACTTTCGATCGTCAAACTGCAAATGAAGATCGGTCCCTTACCTTTGTCACCCCTGTACATCCTCTTACCCAAGCGGCCGCAGGTGCCTTCGCGGGTGACGAGGAGGTCGTTGTCACTGTCCGCGTTAGGGATGGGTCGTTTCCGCCCGGAGACCATGCGTTTGCGATCTACCAGTGGCAGATGCGAGGTCTCAAGGAGGATGCCATGCTGGTTCCCGTCGTGGAGGATCCGGCATTGGCCGCCGCTTTCATGGACATCTTCGCCATCGCTGAAGATGCCCCGGACGTCGCTCCCCCCAGCTCTGCTGCGGTTGAGGGCCTCGAAGGGTGGCATCACGAGCTGTGGACGCGTCGTCGGGCAGCACACATAGCTGAGGCGGCCGACATTGCTCGTTTCCGTCGAGATAGCCTCGATGCAAGCCAGAGAGCCCGCATCGCGGTCCTTGAAGAGCAACTGAGCCGAGTATCCGAGGATCGCATCCGTCGCATGCGTATCGGGCAGCTAGCGCGGGCTAATGCCGATCATCAGGAAGCTCTGGCTGACTTACTGGCGGCTGAGCGCAGGGCCGACATTCTGCCGCGGCGGGTGGCTGCCGGCACAATCCGTGTGGAGCACTAGGAAATGACCCAGTCTTTTCATGCCTGGTTGGAAGATCTGCAGGCAAAGCGCCAGCGGTGGGTGAACGCAAGTGAGGAGAACGACTTCAACCGGGGCATTTGGAACGCAACGGTCGAGAAGTACGCCGACCCTAGCCACTTCATATTCGAGCTGTTGCAAAACGCCGAGGATACCGGTGCTACGAGGGTCAAGTTCACGCTCGAGGCAGACAGGATAACCTTCGAACACGATGGTCGGCCGTTCGACCGTGAGGATATCGAGGGCATAACGGGCATCGGAAACACGACCAAGCTTAACCAGGGGCACAAGATCGGGTGCTTCGGCATCGGGTTCAAGTCGGTCTACATCGTGACGGAACGTCCCGAGGTGCACTCCAGGATAGAGGGTGCGAACCTGGCGTTCGTGATCGACGACCTGGTAGTGCCTCAGCTTGTTTCGACCGACCACACAGATCCGACTACGAAAATAGTCCTCCCACTTCGGCCCGACCGTGCTGAGACGACGCTGCAGCAAGCACGCGATGTGCTTGCTGCGTCTGGACCGAACGCTCTGCTCTTTCTTGAGCACGTTACCTATCTCGAGTGGCAGGATGGACGTGCCAGGGGCCGAGCTGAGGCGGAGAACTTCGCCGGGGGAATACGGGCCATTTCCTCGATCCTGCCGGACGGAACCAGCCACCGGTCCCGGTACCTCATCCTTTCTCGCGACGTCGAGCACAGCGCCGAGCACAAGCAGTATGGCGTCAAAGTTGCCCTTCGAATGAATGGCGACGGGGACCTCGTGCCGGAGGAAACGGCAACTCGGCTCAGGGTCTTTTTTGAGACTGAAGAGCTTACCGGTCTCCGCTTCGCCATCCATGGCCCGTTTCAGCTCACGGACAACCGCGCCAACATGAAGCGCGAGGATGTTTGGAACGAAACTCTCATCGAAACGATCGGATCACTGATCGCCGATGCGTTGCCGGATCTAAGGGAGCGCGGCCTGCTGAAGCGTTCGGTGCTGGACCTATTGCCGAACGCCAACGATGATCTGCCCGCAGCGTTCGCTCCTATTCTCGACAGGATTGTTGCAAAGTTCGGGGACGAACCACTCATCCCAGCGCACGGCGGCGGCTTCACTACCTCCAAGGCGGCCATTCGTGGGCCCTCCGACCTGAGGGATCTGCTCGGGGAAGATGGTATCGACCAGTTTGGGGGAAAACCGAACCGTCGCTGGGTTTCAAGCGGCTTCCGCAACCCGCGAACCGATGCCTTCTTTTCCACGCTTTCGGTGTCGGAATGGACGTTCGCCGACTTCCTGAGTTCCTTCCAGCGAGCGTTCTCGACCCATTACACGTACTCGGACAGCGAGAGGCAGGCTCGGGCTGCCGCACTAGCCTGGTTCATGGCACTGTCCGACGAGCGCACCCAGCTATTCTATCTTGCGTTGGACAGCTCCCTGAAGGCGCACCGCAATTCGGTGTCGCTCGCCAACCTTCAGTTCGTGAAGCTGGAAGACGGTCGCCGTCACTCTCCTACCCACGCGGTCTTGGCGCCCGCCGATAGTGAACTGGATGCGGAAGCCCAGGGCAGCGAGCTGTTCCTGGTCAAGCGATCACTGGTTCGCTCTGGTCGGGGCAGGGGAAAGGATATCGAGCAGTTCCTCCGTCGCGCGGGTGTTCGGGACGTAGACGAGAAGGCATATCTGGTTTCAATCCTCCTCACTCATTACGCTGATGGTGGGGCGCGGCCCAACCGGGAGCGTCATCTTCAGCACATGCGCAGGTTCCTTCGGTGGTGGAAGGAGCATGGAGACGTTTCGCTATTCGCCGGTAGGTCATTTGTTCGCGGTGGGCCCGACGCGGATTACCATTCGGCATCGGAGGTGTATGTCGGTGCGCCATTCCTGCAGTCCGGTCTTTCCAAGATTTATGATGGTTCGATCAGCGGCAGGGACCGAGTTGCGTTGTGGGATGGCTACGACAAGCTGCGAACGAAGGATCTTCTAGAGTTTCTAGGGAAGTGCGGGGTCGAAAGCGAACTTCAGATCGAAAGAGGCAAGGTCTACTCGTATCACCCCCACTTTGCTCAACTTTACGAGGGGTTCGGCTCCGCTCGTCACACAAGCACGGCGACCGACGACGACTACAAGATCGACCAGATCTCGGCGCTCCTTAAGAGAAGTGATCCGGATATCTCGCGGCTCATATGGGATGCTGCCCGACGGGGTGGGGCATCGGTCATGACGGCCCGCTACTCCCCAAATCAGACGCACGCCGCCAATCAGGCCCCATCCAGCTTGGCGGTTGCGTTGAGGAACGCTGCTTGGCTTCCTGCCAAAGACGGGTCTCTTCGCCAGCCGCGGACGATGGTCGCCGCGGACCTGGCAGCAGGCTTCCCGATTGGCGGCAACGAGGCATGGCTGCAGGCCATCGGATTCGGAGAGCTTCAGAAGCAGCAAAGCGAGCAGCGGAAGGCGGTTCGCAAGGCGGGCGAGCTGATTGGTTTGTCCGCCGAGCTTGTCGATCAACTGCAGGATCAGTCCCCTGAGGTTCTGGCTGCAGTTAGCGCCGACGTCATGCGGAAGATCGCAAGTGGGGCCTACTCGCAGCCCGCTTTCCCAACCCGGGAGTCTGGCGACCCGGCCCGTCGCGCCGAGCGAGTGGCCGCGAGAGCTTCGTCAGCGCCTGCCAAGACCTTCGAAATGAAACAGCGTAGCGTGCGGGTAAGTGATATGGAGAGCAAGGCGCTGGCCCGCCCCTACCTGCAGGACCACTATACAAACGACCTCGGAGAGATGGTCTGCCAAGCGTGCCACAACAGGATGCCATTCAATCTCTTGGACGGCTCACCGTATTTTGAGGCGCCTGAGCTGCTCGACGGGATGACGACCGAGCACGCAGAGAACCGTCTTGCCCTATGCCCGACCTGCGCAGCGAAGTGGCAGCACGCCAACGGCACCAGCAACGAGGATCTTCGCCTTTTGCTCGGAACGGCTGCGATACCTGAGATATCGGTCTCACTTGCCGGTGAGATCGTGAGGCTTCGCTTTACTCAGATGCATCTAGACGACGTGCGAACGGTTGGCGCCATTCAGTTACAGGTCGAGCACACCTAGTATGATTGTGTCTCGGCTGTAGCCATGAAGATCGCCCGACTTTGAGTAATTAGCCGGAGTTTATCCACGACCGCAGAGTTGCCCCATTGCATGCGCACTCGGCAAATTTGTTTGTCCGAAGACGTCCTTGGGAGGATCTGCTCATCGGCTGCTGGGGGAATGAGGGTCGAGTTCTTCCTGCTCCAACTGCAGGTAGGGGCTTGCCGAAGCCAGCGCGTCCCAGATCTCTGATACTGCCGAGCCAGCTGCCTGCCCGGCAACCAGCGGCCGCGTTGGAACATTCTCCTCGCGGCCTCTTTCACGAAGCTTTCGAACATCCATCAGATGCGGCCTGAGCGGAACTCCTACTTCTCTCAACGCACTTTCGATATGGACGAAAATCCGCAACCCGCCTGGGTCGAGATCACCCCAGTGGAAAGTCGGAACGTTCGCCCTGGACGCGATCCCGACGATTGCTGCGAGAATACCTTTTGCTGGAAATCCGCCGGTGTAGATCACGAGGCCACGCCGATCGCCGTTCAGTTCACGGCAATGCCTTACGAACGAGGTATAGTTCTCGATCATCAGCAGGTAGTCTGCTGGCCCGAACGCAAGCCGATGGTGCTGGTCTGGCGGAAGGCCAAAGAACGGGAGAGTGGGAACAATGCGATCGTCGAGCAGCAGCGGTCCTCCCAACAGGAGTGGCTGCGGCAGTCTCTCGATGCCCAAGGCAGCAAGCAGGTCCTCGTCCGCCAGATTGTCCTGGATTTGGCTCGGATAGAGTCGGCTGAACAGCGCGACGACGGCCCTGATCTGCCGTTCCAGGATCTTGCTGTCGCCGGCCGCTCGGCGCGACAGGGTGCGATAGTCGATGGAACTCTCGGCTGAAAGCGATAGCGAGCTCAGCGCTCTTGCAAGACTCAGGGCTTGGTCGAGCACCTCCGCCTGTCCCTTCCGAATGCCCATCCACGAGACGTTGCGCGACCAGGCATCCTCTACCTCGTTAAGAACGTCCGCGGCTGCTCCCGGCAGATCTGCGCGGCGCCTGACAGGCTCGAGCGAAGCCTCGGCGGCTAGGTTCGACGGCGTGCGGCCGCGATACCGGTAGAGCACGTCAACGTCGCCGAGGCGGATGCTTGCGATCGTATCGATGCCATCGATGCGCTGCCGCTTGACGACCAGCCCTCCGGCAGCTTCCACGGACTGGAGCTCCTCCAGGAAGTCGGCTTCGACTGTGACATTGGCAAACTCGCCCAGATACGCCAGCAGCCGAACCGCCTCCGCGTTGGCTTCGCGGCGGTCGAGGAAGTGGTCGACCATAACCGCGAAGTCAGTGAACCGCTTCATCGGCTTGATCCCCAACGGGTTCGCTTTCGGGTGCCGCATCGGCCATACGCAGCAGGAGGTCTTCGTCGCTCAGGTGCTCTGGATTAGCGTCCCACATGGCTTGCCGGGCACGTTGTTTTATCCGGGAAACCTCGAGCTCCGCGAAACGCCCGAAACGATACACGTCGATCACGCTGTCGAGGTTTTCGTAGACAACGGCACGCTTTTCGGTCGGGGCGGCGATGACGACCTGTAGCCCGATCTGATTGTAGAACTGCAGCATCGTCCGCTGGTTCTGGCCATCCATCTTGCTGAAGGCCTCGTCGAACACTGCCAGCCCTAGTCCAAGCTCGGCGTCAGGTGAGCGCCGCGTTCCGTGGTAAATACTGGATAGCGCAGCGCCGATAATGACATAGAACGGCACTTGGCGTTCCGCTCCGCTGGCGACACCGCGACGGCGATCGTAGCTCGTCTCGTGACCGTCAGCGTCGCGCATACGCAGGTCGAAATTGTAGTAGTTGCGATAGTCCTGGTAGACCTCGAAACGTGCATCGGGATCCCGTAACAGGCTTTCCACCTGTGTGATGGCGGCCGCGAGTGGGTGGTCTGGTTCGGGAACTGAGCTGAACAGCAGTGCTAGCACCCGGTCGTCGGACTCGCTGGCTCGGGCCAGGTCGTAGAGCGGCCGGAACTCAGGCCGGACCTGAGCGTGAAGCGAGTAGACCTCGCCATGAAGGCGATTGCTCCGAAGCGCGGTCTTAAGGTCGTCGATCTCTGTCTCGAGAGAGCGGAAGCGGCTGTTGAGTTCGTGCACGAACGAGCTGCGGAAGAGGTAGGTGATCCTCTCCGCCGCCTCGTCTGCCTGCCGGCGGTACCGAACCAGGTCGTTGCCTTCTAGTAGGGCAATCGTCTCGTCTACCCATGGCTTGATATCCCCAATAACCTTTGAGTCCCGGTTGAACGGGTGCTGAGCAGCGAATGCCAAGCAGTAGCGGACAACATCGTCGCGGATCGTGGCGTCGCTCTGCTGTCTCGCCTTCTCCAGGCGTTCTAGCTCCTCCGCCAAGCGTTCGGCGAAACGGGCATCAGAGGTCTCGCCCCGGCGCTCCACAAAGATGGGACGAAGATGCCGAAGAAGGGTGACTGAGCGAACGCGCTCCCGGAACTGGCTTCGGTGATATCTGAAAGACATCCGGGAGCCCCCGGACCCCGCGCCTGCGCCAAGCCTGACTTCTAGCCCGGACAACTCCGACTCCAGGCCGCCGATGGCTCGCTGGTGGTCGCCGACCTCCTCTCGGAGATTTCTCAGCGAGGCTTCGAATCTTGTTTGGGCGTCCCGCAGCTTAGGGTCAATCTGGAGGCTCACATTGTCGAATCTGGTCTTCAGATCGGCTCTGCGGTCCTCTGCCTGGGTTAGCGCGATGGCGATGGTGTCGAGCCGCTCGGCTGGCGGGACGGCGACTCCAAGAAAGACGAGACGCTGATAGATACCCCCGAGAAAGCCCTCGTTGCGGCGATAGGTCTCCAGGATCTGGCGCTCGCTATCGATATCCCTGCGAATGACGTCGGACATCAGCGATGCGGCAACTCGGCCGATCTTTATTCCGTCTGGTCGCCGAATCTCGACCACCAGTCCGTCGTAGTAACTGCCATCGCGCATGATCGCCCGGCCCTGGCTGAGCAGATCAGCCTGGTGCTCGGCAAGACGAACGTTGCCCAACCTGAAGACGACAAAGGCCATCGCGATAGCGTCGGCGCTGCCAATAGTGGACGCAAGCGTACCCGGCGCTGCGTGATGCGGCGCACTGACCAGTTTTCGGGTATTGGCAATACGGCAGCCCTGATACCGATCCCGCTCACGCCGAAGCATCGAGACGGCCTGCTCTGCATGTTCGGGATCGACAATGATCGCTTCGCGATCCCGGCCTAAGAGCGCTTCGGCTGCTTCGCGCCAGCTCTCATCGGCAATATCGATAACCTCACAAAGGGCACGCGGTTTGAAACCGGCTGCCCTAAGATTCTCCATCAACGATAGGGTCTTGGGATGCAGGGCGACACGTCCTTGCTGCGTCTCACCGAGCTGGGTGGTTAGCTCGGTAATGCGCTTCTGGCTGTCGACACGCAGGGCCGTTGTTTCGTCACGCTTCGCCTCGACCCGCTCGATCCTCTCCGTTGCAGCGGCCGCCGCATTCTCTATCAGCTGCTCCATCAGCGCGGGATCCTTGGGCCAAGCTGGCGGAGCTAGGCTCTGGCTCTCACGGCCGATCTGTTCGAGCACAATGGAAAGCGGCCCCAGTCCAACGCCCATCGCTTGCAGCCGGTCTCGGTGCTGTAGCAACTCCAGGGCATTTGCCACGGGCTGATGCCGTGCACGTAACCTGCCGATCAGGGCCTGCCGGTCTCGTTCACTGAGCTCGATCTCCTGGCGAAGAGCGTGCCGTTGAGCCTCCGCACCGGTGGCATCGATTTGTGCTCGTACGCTGATCGCCTCCTGCTCGGTCAGCGCGATTTCCTCTCCGATCCTCTGAAGCTCGTCGCGTCGCGAAGCGAGTTCACGCAGCTTGGCCCGGCGTTGGGCCAGCACGGCGAATAGTTCCTTTGCTGTTGAGAGGTGCATGGCGAGCCGGCGCAGGCGCTCCCCGACATCCTCCTGCTCGAGAAGGCCTTCAAACCGTTGGATTTCGACCGCGACCGGCTTGAGCATCGTGAGCTTCTTTTCCAGTTCGACGATGTCGCGCTGGATCTGCTGGTAGCGCTGGATCGAGTCCCGGAGCTCGGCAATGTTGATGTCGTCCTTGGCCAGCAGGTAGCGCTGGACGAAGGCCTCTACGGATTTCATCTCCTCAAATGACAGGGCCATGATGAAGGCCTTAATGAACCTGTCGGCATCCGGCTGGCGCCTACCCGTGAACAGGACCCTCATATACTCGCGGATGAAGACTCGGGCCGCCGTGGGTGGTTGATGTTCGAAGAAGTCGCCGCCAGCCTTCTGGCAAGCGAGCTTCAGACGAGCACGCACGGCCGCCCACGGCGCCGGATGCGGGGCACCGTCCTTCATCTCGACTAGATCATCGCGACCGGCGGCGACACCATCGGCAACATACCGTCCGACGATCCGGGCTTCCTCGTTGAGGCCTACTTCGATGCAGAGGCCCAGCGTGACAGGCCGCGTCCTGGCGGGCCCAGCGAACTTGAGGGCGATATGGGTTACGCCCTGTTGCCTGCGACTAACCCCTTGGTCGGTTTGCCCGAGACAGTATCCCCGAAGGGTTCGCTCCGATTGTCCGCTGCCCTCGCCGGCCGACTGATTGTACCTATAGAAGCCACCCGAGCCGCCTGTCATGACCGTCTGGATCATGTCGATAAGCGTTGACTTGCCTGATGCGTTCTTGCCCAGGATCGCAGAATTGCCAGCGAAGCTGATGTCCTCTGCGGTGAACAGGTGCCAGTTGACCAGCGACAGTCCGGTAAGTTCGATCATGGCTCGGTGCTCTCGATAGGCGCCTCGGACTGCGCCTCGGTCGCCTCATCGGGCACCGGCGTCTGGCGAATGAACGTTTCCAACGATGCGAGGAAGTCATCCCCGGCGAGAAGTACCGCAATCGGGCGGATGACCAACTCCTGGTCCTGCCCCTCATCATCAAATGCGTAAAGCTTTACTACCGCGCGACGGCTGAGTTCCTGGACGTTGTCGCGGAACTCAGCGATGGCAAGCGCCGGCCTGCGGGACCGTGACACCAGGTCGAGATACGAGTCGTAGGCATTGTTAAGTGTGGTCAGGACTGTGCCGAAGTCTCCAACGGCCCCGTCCTGAATGCCCTCCTGCCACAGCCTGGCGATCACAAGCAGCACGATCGTTTCATTGATCGTCATCCTGGGCTGTCCGACGCGTTCCACATCGGGAAGTATCCCCGCCCAGCCCTCACTCTCGCGCACCACCAATCGATACCCCGCTGTGTCGAAGTAGTCGGTGAGCAGCGAAACGATGTGGGGTCGTCTCAGAATTTCCAGTAGTGGCGGCGAGCCTCGGTCGGCGGTGTGAATGAACTGGTGGCGCATCAACTGGTGGATGGTCTGCGCGACGCGATCCATGATGCGTGGCTCGCGGGACTCGAGGTCGCGGAACTCAGTCAGCATTCGGGTTCACCACGGTACCATCGGTTGGGAGGGCCCTGCGAATGCTGAAGTCGTCACAGGCGATCCACTCGTTATCGATCCTGCCACTCGCAGCGTGCTCGAAGACGTAATGTCCAACAAGCCGGCGAGCCAGTTCGTCATCCGGCTTGCCCTTCGCCACTGAACGCACCGAGCGCCGAAGTGTCTCGAACGCAAGGAAATCGTCGAGATCCTCGATAACGAGCTCCGCAGCCGAAGTCCCAACACGGTCGATCCGGCGATCCAGGAAGTCGAGCACCTGCTGCGGAGTCACGGTGATGCGGGCGATGTAATCCCGTTCGAGTTGGCGCCTCAGTTGATGGATGGGTTCGGGGGTCTCGAGGGCCAACGCCGAGACCTCAACCGGCAGGCGTTCACCACGCGGTCTGGCCAGCAGGGCCGAGGAGAACGGGGAGCGCACAAGCTCGAGATGACCAGGGATAGCGGGAACCGCAGGCCCCCTCTTGCAAGCCGCGATACGGTCCAGTCCGGCGACGATCTGCTGGCTTCTGCGCAGATATGCATCGGCCCGCCGTCCCGCATATCGCACCGTATTGCGCAGTCGGACTTCGAGCTGGATGCGGTGTTGCTGGATTCGCTGGAAGGCCTCATCGATACGCTGGAATACCCGTCGGATCCTGTCCAGGTCCTCGAACACCAGCTCACGCGCGGCATCCTTGGTCCCGGCAAGGTGAGCTTCAGCATATGCCGAAGTGAGGCTCTCAAGGTCGACCGGGGAGTCCTCGAGCGCCTGGATGGCATCGAAAATCGCGTAGCGGAACCGATAGGGGTGGGCGGTCGTGGCGATCGCTGCATAGTCCTTGAGCAGGACCCGTTCCACGAAGTCCTGGAAGTATCTCTGCAACCGTTCATTGAGGTTCTCAGAGGCGAGAACCTGCCTGTCGATCTCCCGCAGAGCTGACAGGACGCTTCGCAAGTATCGGCCAAACGCCACGGCGTCCCGGGCGGCCTTGTGGAGGCCCAAGGCGTTTTGGGCTGCACTGGTCCGAACGCCATCGAGAGCATTCCTCACTTCAATGACGAGACCACCGAGCTGCTCGCTGGGGCCGTCGCGGAGCGAAGAGAGGAACTCGGCGAGGCGCATCGCGCCAGCCGGCATATCGACGGTGACTCGCAGTCCGTAACGACTTTCTTCCAGCCAGCCTGTCTGGATCAGGCGGGCGTAGATATGGCGTGACCGGGCCATGGCCTCAGTTGTGGCCTCAGCGTCGCGGCTCGCCCGGTGACGGGGGCGAAGTCGACGTCCCTTGGTGGAGACGTCATCAAGGGTCACTAGTTGCCCCTCATCGTGCCAAAGGTCGGGGCGCTTGGCCAAGGTGTCGTATACGATCCCGACCAACTCATTCTGGGTTGGAAAAAGTAAGTCCGCCCCGAAGCAATTCTCGTAGATTCCAATCACTACGTGCTCGTAGACGTGTCGATTCTCACCTGAAAACAGCATGAAAATTTCTGAATTTAGCGATCCGAATAGCAACGAGAATCTCCAACGGCCCCAACCCGTATCGGCCGTCTCTGCCAAGGCAATCTAGGCGGAGGTCTTCGCCGTGGGCAACTCTGTGTAAGCTGAGAAGGCGAAATGTCGCCGGGATACGCGACTTGCCAACAGTTCCCCGATGTGGAGAACCGACTACAGCGAGGTGCCCGGTAATCACACCCGTTGGTGTGGTACCGTGGACATCATTCGACAGTGCCAAGGGATAGCCAGCAGGTGCGCCCAAGATTGGGGTGTGCATCGTTGGCTGCTATGTGATCGTGCTGAAGTCCTGGAAAGGCAGGATGGCTTTCCTGCCTGCAGGGAACCTTGCTCGCATCAGTGGCTCTGCTGTCGTGAAGAGATTACGCTGGCGAAATGCTGGTGGGTTGCTGGCCAAGAGATAAAGCTGGAGGCTCTTGGTCGCTGGTTAGAACCTTGGCGTATGCAGACCGGCGTACTCTGGGCGACTTGCCCAGCTTGGAGGGCGCAGTCCCCAGCGGTGAGCCAGATGGTCGCCTGTGGCGCCTACCCAAGCGTTCGTCTCGTCATTGTCAGTAGCGACCGGAACGTCGTCGAGCCGCAGTTGCCGCCCCTTATATCGTCATCCAAATAGAACGCGTCCAGGAACTCGGTTAGCGCGGGCCCGAACTCCTGTTGTTCTTCTTTGGTCCGCCGAGCCACCTCAGCGAGTGAATAGGGGCGTTTGGTACCTATGGCAGCAGGCCTTTGCGGCGATCAATCTACACCTTTCAGTACACGCCTAGAGCGGCCCTAACCAACCATGTTGGACCATGCTCTCGATGGTGTCGCGGACGCTCTGGTGCTGGTCGGTGTAGGCATAGCGGTAGATCCCTGGATGCTTGGTCAGGTACTCGTTCTTGTGCCCGAGCTTGCCATAGATGCCACCTATGTCGGGGACGGCGAAGCGAAGAAGGCCGAGGATCCAAGTGGGCATGACGAAGGTCGTGGGCCTAAGGCCGCGGTCTCCATAGAGCTCACGAATGGTACGCGACAATTCCACCATCTTGCCGGTAATGCCGAAGCAGAAATGACGATTGCCGGCAGTTTCGGAGTTGTCCATCACAGCGATGTGCATGAGGGCGACATCACGAACATCGACGGAGTGCCCCATCATATCAAGCGAGAAGGGCGGGTTGCGGTCGATCAGTCCCTTGATAGTCTGCAGGCTGTAGCGGGCCCAAGGCACCAGCGAGGGGCCGAGGATGAAGCCGGGGCAGACCGTGGCGAGGGCTACTCGCCGCGGGTTGCGGCGCGGATCGTTCGTCATCTCCCAGGCGAGCTTCTCGGCGAGGGTTTTCGACCGGAAATAGTCGATGCGACCCGCAGGGCCAGAGAGGTCGGTCCAGTCGTCCTCGGTATAGAGTGTCTTGGATCGCGGATAGCCATAAGCGATGGCTGCCTCGGAACTGGTGAGCACGACCTTGCGTACGCTGGGTGCGGCCAAGGCGGCTGCGAGCACGAACTCGGTGTCCGAGACGGCACCGCCTGTTCGGTCGGTCTCCGTGGGAACAGCCTGCGGGCTCGCGACGTGGAAGACCCAGTCGACGCCCTCCATCGCCTCGGTCCATCCGGCGCTGTCGCGCAGGTCGGCGGCAACAAGCTCGACGCCGGGGAGGATGGCCAGTAGCTGGCGATTGCGTTCGTCGTCGCCGACATTGCGCACGGTGCCACGAACACGAAACCCTGGTCGAGCAGGTCTTTGGCGAGCCACGAGGCTAGGTAGCCGGAGACACCGGTCACGAGGCACAGGTCGCCAGGTTTCATGAGATTGTTCATATGCAGATTTCCTCGAATGTGTGGGGTGGGCGGCCCAAGCGGGCCGCCCCAACGTTCACCGCAGGAGGGCCGCCACCGCTTCCGCGGCCGCAGCGCCGTCGGCGAGGCCAACTTCGACGGCCTGCGGACGCAGGCTGGGATCGAGAGCGCCGGCGATTAGCGGTGCGGCGCTCTCGCCGCCGGTGATGCGGACGATCTCGATCCCCTTACCTTCGAGTTCGGTGAGCGCAGCTTCCTCGACGGTGTTGGAGAGGTTTGGGGTCGGCAGGCCGATATAGACGATGGCGTTGAGGCCCTTCTCGGCAACAATCTGCGGCGAGAAGGGCGTGCGAGGCGCGTCGGTATAGTGACGACCATCGATCTCGACCGCGGGCATAAAGCCGGGAACGGCGGCGGAGGAAGCCACCGCGGCGGCGAGCGGCACGCCGTCGTCACGGTCCCAGAGCACCGTCTTGCCGGTTTCAGCATCCACGGTGGTGACGCGCAGGTCGACCTGCTGCGGCCAGTCTGGGCCGGCCAGCATGGTGCCGACATAGCTTACGAGGTCGGCGCTCGAGATTGCCGTCTTCATCTCGACGGCCAGCTTACCGATGCGTTGGCCCCGCTCTTCGATGGTGCCATCGGTGGCGAGGAGGGCGGCCATCATCTCGGGCGGGATGGCGCTCATGCCGTCGCCGGAGTGAACCGGCGCCGTGACAACCTTGCCGGTGCGCTCGTTTTCGACCTGAGCGGCGAGGTCGACTCCGGAGGCGTAGTAGTCGCCGGCGAAGGCGCCTGCCGAGGTGCCGACGACGATATCGACCTTGTCGAAGGTGAGGCCGGCCTTGTCGGCTAGGGCCGCGAGTACGCCGGTCTCCCAGGCGATGCCAGTCTCGCCACCACCGCCGAGGATGACGCCGATCCGAGATGTGTCGGCGGCGGTGGCGGGCAGGACCATCACGCCGAGTAGGGCGGTGGTGAGCATCGTGGCGAGCAGGTTGCGGGTGTGGGTGAGGGTGATGGTCATTGGTGCGTCTCCGTTTTGGGCGAGCGGCATCGCGCCGCAAGCCGCTGCGTTGGTGGGGCAGGGCGAGCAAGGTCGCGCTCGAAGAAGCGGGAACGGCTCTTGGCCTGCGGCTGATGTGGATGGCAGTAGGGCGGCGGATTGGCGCCGCTAGAAGGTCATGTCTTGATCGTCTGGCAACACGGTCTCCCTCTGGACACTGGGTGTTGGGATCGCCTAGGGTGGACAAAACCGCACTCGATGCGGTATTGCATGAGGTAAGAAATCATACCGAGTGCAGTTTTGCAATAGGTAAAGTTATGACTGACGAAGCGGAACTGGAGCAGCCCAAGGAAGGGCTTCGCGAGCGCAAGCGCCGCGAGACGCGCAAGCGGATCGCCGTCGAGGCGTTCAAGCTGTTCAAGGAGCGCGGCTATAACGCCGTCACGGTGGATCAGATCGCCGAAGCGGCGAATGTTTCGAAGCGCACGTTCTTCGACTACTTCCCCAGCAAGGACGACGTTGTTGGCACGTGGCAGGACAGTTTCGTCACCGCGCTCGCCGACGCGGTCGCAGCACGTCCGGATGACGAGCCCATCGGCAAGGTCGTCGAAGAGGCGATGATCGATGCGCTGATGATGTCGATTCCGCCGGATGCTGAGTTCATCAACGAACTTATCGAGAGCACGCCGAGCCTCAGAGTTCGCAACCAGTATAAGTATGTCGAACTCGAGTGGGCGCTGGTTGCGGCCTTGACCGAGCGCTTTCCCGACAAGTCCGCGCTCAAGCTCAAGGTATTCGGCATGGTGGCCGTGGGGATGCTGCGGCTGGGCGTCGAGGAGTGGCATGCCCGTCGGCTCGCCGCGACCGGCGACCTGCGCAGGTTCAATGCCGAAGTGTACGGCCTCCTCTGGGAAGAGATAGACGAGGCCCGCGCCACCGGAGAGAGATCGGCCACCGCGTTGGGATAGGCGAAGACACCGTACTCCAACCGGATCAACAGGTCTCCGACCTGCTGTTTGCCCGCGGGACTTTATCAGAGATCGATGGGTCGTTAGCCCTCGAGAGCGAGGGCAGGGACACCTGCCCAGCGCTGCGTCTCCTCGATCGTAGCGAGGACGGCAATAGCCCAAGGGTCAGTTCATCTAGGCCATCGTTCGTCGACGATGGGCCGTTGTGGTTTGCTGGAAGCCGATAAGCCGGCCGAGACGTGCCACGACTAGCGCGGCGATTCTCGTAACCATGGCGGCGCTGGCGAGGATCAGGGCGAACGGCAGAGTTAGCTAACGTAGCATCCGAAGCGAGTTGATACCCCGTGATGCCAGCCAGCGTGAGGTCCACCGAGATCGCGCGGACATAGAGGCCTTGGCAAAGCGACAGCACCTGTGCGTTCCGTGATCCGATGCTGCTGATGGAACATGCTCGCTTCAAAGAAGGAGTTCGGCAGATTCTTCCGCCTGAACGCCGCGAGAGCTCTCGTGCCGCGGCGAGCTTGCACAGAGTGCCGGATTTCGTTGCCCGTTGACGTTACACGCGATTTTCGCCGGCTCACGGATTTCAACGAAACTTTGGGCGGACCTGCAACTTCGCCTTTTGGACGCTTGACGCGCTCCCATCATGAGGAGTATCTGCCCCTCTCAGGACACCTTGCCCTAACGCAAGGCTTTCGACCTGGGAGGGTCGCCATGGCTGATATGCCCCTGACTGCGCCGGCAGTGAAACCGGCAAACCCCAATTTTTCGTCGGGTCCGTGCGCCAAGCGTCCTGGTTGGACGGTGGATGTGCTCGCCAACGCGCTCGTTGGCCGCTCGCACCGCGCCAAGCCCGCCAAGCAGCGCATCGAGAAGGCCATCGCGCTGACGCGTGAGCTGCTCGAAGTGCCGGCCGACTACCTGATCGGCATCGTCCCGGCGTCCGATACCGGCGCCGTCGAGATGGCGCTGTGGTCGATGCTCGGCGCCCGCGGCGTCGACATGCTGGCTTGGGAATCGTTCGGCGAGGGCTGGATCACCGATGTCCAGAAGCAGCTGAAGCTCGACAATGTCCGCGTGCTGAAGGCGCCGTATGGCGAGCTGCCGGATTTGAAGACCGTCAATTTCGACAACGACGTGGTCTTCACCTGGAACGGTACCACCTCGGGCGTCCGCGTGCCGAACGCCGGCTGGATCCCGGCTGACCGCAAGGGCCTCACCATCTGCGACGCGACCTCGGCCGCCTTCGCGCAGAACCTCGACTTTTCGAAGCTCGATGTCGTCACCTTCTCCTGGCAGAAGGCGCTCGGCGGTGAAGCCGCGCATGGCGTACTGATCCTCTCGCCCCGCGCTGTCGAACGGCTCGAGACCTACAAGCCGGCCTGGCCGCTGCCCAAGATCTTCCGCATGACCAAGGGCGGCAAGCTCATGGCCGATATCTTCGAGGGCGCCACCATCAACACCGTCTCGATGCTGTGCATCGAGGACGCGGTGGATGCGATGGAGTGGGGCAAGACCGTCGGCGGGCTCAAGGGCATGCAGGCCCGTGCCGATGCTAACGCCAGGGTGCTGGCCGACTGGGTCGCCAAGTCCGACTGGGTGGCATTCCTCGCCAAGAACGAGGCCGAGCGCTCGAACACCTCGATCTGCCTCGTGATCAAGGACCCCGCGATCACCGCGCTCGCCGACGATGCGCAGGCGGCGTTCGCCAAGGCGATCGTCTCCCGCCTCGACAAGGCCGGCGTGGCCTATGACATCGGCGGCTACCGCGATGCGCCGACGGGCCTGCGGATCTGGGCCGGTTCTACGGTCGACACCGCCAACCTCGCGGCGCTGACCCCGTGGCTCGACTATGCGTTCGCCGCCGAGAAGGCCGCGCTGGCGCAGGCTGCCGCCTAAGCATCGATGCTTCAGCCGCCCCACCGGGGCGGCTTCTTTCCCACAGTTTCATGCGGTCACAGGTTCAAATCCTGTCCACGCAACCAGTCATGGAGGGCGACATGCCCAAGGTTCTCGTTTCGGACAAGCTGTCGAAGACCGCGGTCCAGATCTTCAAGGACAACAATATCGACGTCGACTACCTGCCCGATCTCGGCAAGGACAAGGACAAGCTGTTCGAGGTCATCGGGCAGTATGATGGTCTCGCGATCCGCTCGGCCACCAAGGTCACCGACAAGATCCTCAGCGCCGCCAAGAACCTGAAGGTCATCGGCCGCGCCGGCATCGGCGTCGACAACGTCGATATCCCGGCCGCCACCAAGGCCGGCATCATCGTGATGAACACGCCCTTCGGCAACTCGATCACCACGGCCGAGCACGCCATCTCGCTGATGCTGTCGCTGGCCCGCCAGATCCCCGAGGCCGACGCCTCGACCAAGGCGTCGAAGTGGGAGAAGAACCGCTTCATGGGCGTCGAGGTCACCAGCAAGATCCTCGGCCTGATCGGCGCCGGCAATATCGGCTCGATCGTCGCCGACCGGGCGCAGGGCCTGAAGATGAAGGTCGTGGCGTTCGATCCGTTCCTGACGCCCGAGCGCGCCCAGGCGATCGGCGTCGAGAAGGTCGAACTCGACGAGCTGCTGAAGCGCGCCGACTTCATCACGCTGCACACGCCGCTGATCGATGCGACCCGCAACATCATCAATGCCGACGCCATCGCCAAGATGAAGGACGGCGTCCGCATCATCAACTGCGCTCGCGGCGGCCTCGTCGATGAAGCGGCGCTCTATGATGCGCTGAAGTCGGGCAAGGTGGCGGGCGCGGCGTTCGACGTGTTCGTCGAGGAGCCGGCGCAGAACAATCCGCTGTTCGAGCTCGCCAATTTCATCGCCACCCCGCATCTCGGTGCGTCGACCACCGAAGCGCAGGAGAACGTGGCGCTGCAGGTGGCCGAGCAGATCTCGGCCTATCTCAACACCGGCGAGATCACCAACGCGCTGAACTTCCCCTCGATCACTGCCGAGGAAGCGCCGCGGCTGACCCCGTGGGTGAAGCTCGCCGAAGCGCTGGGCTCGTTCGCCGGCCAGCTGACCGAGACCTCGATCAAGGGCATTCGCATCGAGTACGAGGGCAATGTCGCGCAGCTCAACACCAAGCCGATGACCGCCGCAGCGATCAATGGCGTCTTGAAGCCGCAGGTGGCCGAGGTGAACATGGTCTCGGCGCCGCAGATCGCCAAGGATCGCGGCATCAATGTCGAGATCATCACCCGCGACCAGCAGGGTGCGTACGAAGGTTATATCCGCCTCACCGTGATCACCGAGCGGCAGGAACGCGGCATCGCCGGCACCATCTTTGCCAACGGCAAGTCGCGCATCATCCAGGTCAAGGGCATCAACATGGATGCCGAGCTGACTCCCTCGATGCTCTACGTCACCAACGAGGACAAGCCGGGCCATATCGGCCGTCTCGGTACGCTGCTTGGCAACCTCGGCATCAACATCGCCAACTTCAACCTCGGCCGCGCCGAGGTGGGTGGCGACGCGATTGCACTGCTGTCGATCGACGGCGAGGTCACGGCGGAGCAGCTCAAGGAAATCGCCGGGCTCCCCGGTGTGCGCCAGGCCAAGGCCGTGGCGTTCAACTGATACGGAAAGGCCGGGCTCAGCGCCCGGCCTTCTTGTTTTCAGCTCCGCAGCGGGCGGAAGAACTTCTTGAGATCCCCCGCCAGCAACCCCGGCTCTTCCATCGCCGGGAAGTGGCCGCCTGCCTCGAACTCGCTCCAGTGGCCGATCTGGTGCTGCGGGTCGAACAGCGGGCGGACCAGGTCGCTGGCGTTGAACACGGCGACGCCGCGCGGCGTGGAACTCGGCGGGGCCCAGCCCATCGCCTTGAAGGCTTCCCACAGCGCATTGGCCGAGGCCGAACCGCCACCGTTGTACCAGTAGAGGCTGACGTTGGTGAGGAACTGGTCGATATCGACGGCGTCCTCGATCGTCGCCTTGCTCGGGTTGGTCCAGGCTTCGAACTTCTCGGCGATCCAGGCGAGCTGGCCGATCGGGGAGTCGTTCAGCGCATAGCCGAGCGTCTTGGGGCGGGTCGACTGGATGGCGATGTAGCCGTTGCGATCTGCGACTTTCGCCAGCAGTGCGCCGGCCCGCTCCTTCTGTTCGTCGGTGAGCCCGGGGTTCTGGCTCAAATCACCGCCCATGAAGGAGGCGACGGCGATGACGCTGTCGAGGTCGGTGCCGAGGTGGAGGCCGATGGCGCGGCCATTGGTCAGCACATCGAGCTGGGCCGCGACGTCCGAGCCCATGTCGGTACCGTGGATGGCGAAGCGGTCGTAGCCGAACTGGTTGAGCAACTCGGCAATGGCGGGGGCCGTCTTGCCGGCGGTCCAGCCGGGCTGGCGCGGGGCGGGGGAGAGGCCGAAGCCGGGGGCGGTCGGGATCACCAGGTGGAAGGCGTCCTTGGGGTCGGCCGAGTTGGTCAGCGCCTCGACCAGCTTAAGGTACTCGATGCCAGAGCTCGGCCAGCCGTGGCAGAGCACCAGCGGGGTGGCGTCGGCGTGCCTCGAACGGATGTGGAAGGCGTGCACCTCAACACCTTCGAAATCGAGCATGACCTGGTCGTAGCGGTTGAGCTCGGCCTCCCTGGCGCGCCAGTCGAAGGCGGCCCAGCGATCGGCGAGCTGGCGGAGATAGCCGCCGGGAATGCCGCGCTCCCAGGTGTCGGGGGCGACTTCCGCCGGCCAGCGGGCGCTGCGCAGGCGGTACTGCAGGTCGGCGATGTCGGTATCGGCGATGGCAATCTTGTACGGCTTGGCGGTGGTCATGGTGGTCTCTCCTCGGGCGGCTGAATTGGCGATGGCCGCGAACGCCGGCACGAGGCCTGCGGCGACGGCGGACTGGATGAGGGATCGACGGGTCAGGGGCATTTCGGGTCGTCCTCGCTGTCTGAGTGCCGGACCCTGCCGGCCCCAGAACAATGCGCTGGCGCTGCTGACAGAGCCTGTCAGCAGCGCCAGGACGAGCCAATTCACCGGCCCAAAATGCAGCGTCCCCGCGGTTTCCCACGGGGACGTTTCTGCGTCATGTCTGATCGGTCAGTCGCGGCTGAGCGGCGGGCCGAGCAGGGTCATGCCGTGGCGGGTGAACACCGCCGCGATCGCCGCCCGGTCGGGATTTGCGGCTCGGGCCACCGGGCCCAGTTCCTCGTAGAACTTGTGACCGCCGCCGGGCACATAGACCACCAGTACCTCGGCCGGCTCGTCGGTGAGGTTGAGGAAGGCGTGCGGCACGCCGGCGGGCAAGTAGACGAAACCGCCTTCCTCGACGATCTCCGTCTGGTCGCCGCAGCGTACCTTGAAGCGCCCCTTCAGCACCTGCAGCGTTTCCTCCTGCAGATGGTGGACATGCAGCGGCGGGCCGCCGTGCGGCGCCACCTCGACGACGAAATAGTCGAACTTGCCGGCCGTGTCCTCGCCGGTCACCTTGAAGATCAGATCCCGCCCGGGACCCGACTGCAACCGCAGCCCGGCTTCCGGTGTCAGGAACTTCGGCTTGAGCATCACGTTGGCTGATTGTTCGCGCACGACCTGCATTTGGACCTCCTGGCGGTGAAGTTGTTGCCGCCACCACATTCGCGCCGGGGTCCGTTCACGTGCTACAGCAAAGACTGATAGGCCGTTTTTCATTTCTGGGGTTGCCATGGAATGGGATGATCTCCGGCACTTCCTCGCCGTGGCGCGCACCGGCAGCCTCACCGATGCGGCACGGGCCCTGAAGAGCAGTGCCGCGACAGTCGGCCGGCATGTGGAGGCGCTCGAGGAGAAGCTCGGGGCGCAACTGTTCGAGCGGCGCTCCACCGGGTACCTGTTGACCGAAACCGGCATCGCCGTCCTCGCCAAGGCGGAAGAGGCCGAGAAAGCAGTGCTGTCACTGGAGCGCGAGACCATGGGCGCCGACCAACGGCTTGCGGGTCGGGTGCGGGTGGCGACCACCGAGGACCTCGCAACAATGGTGATCGTGCCGGCCCTGCCGAGCTTTTGCAGCTGCAATCCCCTGATCTCGCTGGAAGTGCTGGCGCGGCTTGACCTGTCGAGCCTGACGCGTCGCGATGCCGACCTGGCGCTCAGGACGGTGCGGCCGGACAAGGGCGAGTTGCTGATGCGGCGAGTTGGGGCGGTCGATCTCGCCGTCTACGCTTCGCCCGGCTATGTCGTATCGCGGCACCTGGAAGAGGGGGCGGTGGATTTCGGCAAGGTCGAGACCATCTCGTGGATCGAGGAGATGGCCAACCTTCGGGGCGGCGCGTGGCTGGCCGAGCATGCGGCCGGCGCGCACATCGCGCTCCGTGTCAACACCACGCGACTGTTGTTCGATTCCTGCCGGGCCGGGCTCGGCCTCGCCATCCTGCCGTGCTTCGGCGCCGACGGCGATCAGGGTCTCGTCTGTGTAGTGCCGCCCGAACAGGTGATCTCGATCGACGCCTGGCTGGTGATGCATCGCGACCTGGCGCGGACCGCACGGGTGCGGGCGGTCGCCGATTTCATCGTCTCGCTCGGGCCGAGACTGTCGCGCCGCCCGTCGCCGGGGGACCGGGACTGGCACTGACGGAATCAACCGTCCCCGCAGCGCACCGCGGGGACGGGTTTTGGTCTCGACGGGTTCAGGCGAGGGCGTTGGCCCGGCCGAGGCCGACCCACTGCAGGGCGGCGAGGGCAGCGACCGCGACGGCCTGGGCGATCACGAAGGCCACGCCGAGGAGGGTCAGCGGGAAGGTGCCGGCCAGCAGCACGATGGCGCTGCCAACCACCCAGGCGGCGTTGACGATGACGATCAGCATCGTGGCGCCGCGCGGCGTCTCACGCTGCATGCCGACCCACCCGACGAAGGCGGCGAAGGCGATGAGGAACAGGCCGAGCGGCATCGTGGCGGCGGCCGGCAGTCCGGTCAGGTCGGCGAGGAGGCTGCCGCCGACGGCGAGCAGGGCGCCGGTGGCCACGGTGGCGGCGGCATCGGCAGCGAGGGCAAAGCGGATGAGGTTCATTTCGGTTTCTCCGTCGGGTTTTCGGTTTTGACGGCGACATATCTCTACCTCCCGCTTCCTCGTCTCAACTAACGCAGAGGTAATTGAACCGGCGACGCGACCGGGTAGGGTCGGGACCATGACACACGCACAAGCCACGGCCTCCGACCGTTCCATCGGCGACTACATCCGCGACTGGCGGCAGCATCGGCGCTTCAGCCAGCTCTCCCTGGCGCTCGAGATCGAGCTCAGCCAGAAGCACCTGAGCTTCATCGAGAGCGGGCGCTCGATCCCGAGCCGCGAGGTGGTGCTGCGCATCGCCTCCGGTCTCGGCGTGCCGCTGCGCATCCGTAACCTGATGCTGCTCGCTGCCGGCTATGCCCCGGTCTATCCGGAGCGACGGCTCGATCACCCCGATCTCGCCCCGGCCCGTGCCGCGGTCGACCTGGTGCTCAAGGCCTACGAGCCGTATCTGGCGATTGCCGTCGATCGAGGCTGGAACCTGGTCTCGGCCAATGCGGCGGCGGCGCCATTCCTCGCGCAGGTCACCAACCCCGAGCTGCTGCAGGAGCCGATCAACGTGCTGCGCCTCAGCCTGAGGCAGGATGGGCTCGGGCGGCTGATCGTCAACTATGACGAATGGGCCCGCGACATCCTGCGCCGGCTGGCGGCGCAACTCGAAGCCAGCGGCGATCCGGTGATCGCCGATCTGCTCGACGAGCTGCGCGAGGTCACCGGCGTTCCCGCCGGCCACGAGGGCCGCGACGAGCACGGCGGCGTGTTCGTGCCGATGCGGATCCGCTTCGGCGACGCCGTCGCGAGCTTCATCTCGACCACCACGGTGTTCGGCACGCCGACCGAGATCACACTGAGCGAGCTGGTGATCGAGGCATTTTTGCCGGCGGATGCGGAGACGGCGGCGCTGCTCGGCAAGATGGTGGAGTGAGGGGCGCAACTTCGCGCCCGACAGCCTTTCGGCTTCGGTAGATTCAAAGAACGGGCGGTTCCGGCGTGGGTTCGGCCACGCGGGTAGTCCGCAATGAAAACGGCCGTCGCCACGCCGGAACGGTTCGGAGTTTTTGCGGGGACTACAAGGAAGCGGTCTGCTCCCCCAGCATGAGAGCTCGGG